>Ga0182030_10000264_pt1 | contig 92815 bp, 81 predicted proteins | sample 812S3MmetaG_FD_121299 | JGI IMG/M metagenome (GOLD analysis project Ga0182030, IMG submission 121299) | Permafrost microbial communities from Stordalen Mire, Sweden - 812S3M metaG (Illumina Assembly) | ecosystem: Environmental > Terrestrial > Soil > Wetlands > Permafrost | place: Sweden...
GCGCCCGCAGACCGGATACGAACCGTCACCAGCAGGGACTTCCAACAATTGGTTTTGCAGGGGAAAGGGCGCAGCGTAGTGGAGTTCATGTCTTACGGCTGCGTTCATTGCCGCGAAATGGAGCCGGCCCTGCAACAGGTGGCAAAAATGGTGAGGACCGATGAAGAGATATTCCGGGTCAACACCGCGATGGAACCGGAACTGGCGGAGAGCCTGCGGATTGTGGGCACCCCCACGCTGGTGATGTTCCTCGACGGACGAGAAGTGGGGCGGGATGAGGGACCGCCCCCAACGGTATCGGGAGTCCTGGCGGCGCTGACACAGGCGTTCGAGTAAACGAGGCGGGTTGATGCAAGAACAGAACAGGCCGATCCTGTTATTTAACGACGAATGTGCGGTGTGCCGAAGCATTGGGCGCTGGGTACGGAAGTCGGGTGAGAGCGCTATCGACGTACGACCCATTGGCGACGATCCGGCGGCGCTGCGGCTACTGAATCCAGGTCTCGATATTTGGGACGCCTACGCAACCATCCATCTGCTGATGCCGGATGGCTCGATGAAACTTGGAGGCGAAGCGGTTGCGGAGGTTCTGCGGGATTTGCCCAACACCCGGTGGTTCGCCGGCATTTTCGCGATGAGCCTATTCGGGCTGCGGCCATTCCAGGCGATACTCAACTTGTCTTACGCCCTCCTGTCGGACGTTCGCCCACTTTTCGGCTGTGAGAGCTGCGGCACGGGGAGCTTTTGGGTGAGATGGATCGGGCGGATGACGAAGCGGGTGAAGGCGCTCTTCGGGGAGAGCCCCCACCCGAGTCCGCATTTCACGCGGCGAGCGGCGTAGCGAAGGCGTAAGCGAGGACCTGCCTAACCCCGGAAGCTGGCAACGGCGTGGAAACGGCCCTTACTGCTTGCCTGTTCCGATCCCCGTATCGATGGCGGGGGGGATCTGCGACTGACGGTTGACCTGGCCGGCCAATCCTTCTTCCAACGAAATGTGGTTCCGCTCCAGGGTCTCACCCAGCACCTGGTCGAGCGAGATGCGGGCACGGGCGTAGGCAGCCAGAGCAGCGCCTTCGGAGATGCGGGCGGTCACCAGAGAACGCTGGTCGGCCATGATGGTATCGAAGGTGGTGGACACCGCGCCGGAAGTAAAACGCTGCTGGTCGGCCTGGAGCAACTGCTGTTCGAGCGCGGAGGTTTCGCGGGCCGCGTCATAGCGCGAATGAGCCTGGCGCAGGGCGCTCATGCGCGCGGCAACTTCCACCACGACGGCGTTGGAATCCCGCTGGCCGGTAACCTGCGACTGGCGGTATTGCAGCTGGTCAATGGCGTAATCGCCCTGGGCGGCGCGGTTGCCGAACGGCGCGTTGAAACCGATGGTTGCCTGGCTGTTGGGGAAATCGTGTTTGAAAACCTGCGCGGTGGCCGTGCCCAGGCCGCCGACAAAGGCGGGGTTCGGCGGAGCGCCGTCCACGGCGTGGCCGGCTCCAGCCGCACCGCGGTCATACGTCAGCAGAGTGAGGTTGGAAGTGGGCAGCAGCGGGTTGGCCGTGCCGGCCAGATTGATTTCGCTGGTCTGGTCACGATACTTCGTGACGGCAACGTCGGGGCGTTTCGCCAGAGCGGTGGCCACCAACTGGCGCAGAGGCGGCAGATCGTCGTCGGCGGGCACGTCGATGTGGTCCATGGTGACGACGGATGCGGATTCCAGAAGCGGGTCTTCGGAGTGACTGATAGCTTCCTTGAGCAGGATTTCCTGCTGGCGCACGGTGGCTTCGGCGATCAGCAATTCCTGGCGGCGCGTGGCTAATTCGGCTTCGGCGCGCGGCAATTGGATGGCGGGAATTGCCTCGGCGGCGATTTCCTTCCTGGTGTCCTCGAAGAATTTCTGTGCGATGTCGAGAGCCTGCCGGCGGAATGTCCGGTCCTCCTGGGCGGCCACCAGATTCCAGTACAGGTTCAGGACACTGGCCACCAGGTCGAGAAGTTGCGAGCGGAATTGTTCGCGCGCGGCGGCCACGTTGATCCGCGAAATGCGGATGGTGCGGTTATTGAGCGCGATACCAAAGCCCTGCAGCAGCGGCTGGCGCAGCGTGAGGTCCATGTGAGTGGCGGCGACGGGATTGATGAAATCCCCGGGCGAATTCTCCTGAAAGTGCTGCTGGTAGTCGCGGAACTGAATCTGACCGCCGGTGGCGAGTCCCTGGCTGTAGACGCTGTTATAGGTGCGCTGGGACTGCACTAGCACGCTGGTCTGGCTGACCACCAGGGTGGTTTGCGGCTGCGTGATGTGGGAAAAGTTGCTGGTGCTCTGCAGCGTGGGATCGTAATTCGGCACGACAGTGCCCACCTGCTGAATGGTGGCTCCGCCGCCGTTGCCGCCGCCGCCGCTGCCGTTGCCGCCGCTGCCGAGGCCGGCGCTGGCCACGGTGCCGTTGACGCCGACGCCGTTATCCACGCTGGAAATCTGGCTGCTGCCACTGGGCACGCCGCGGTTGGGACCGCCGGCTTTGGAGCGCTCGAGCGCCGAATCTGCCAGCAAGGGGCCGTAGCGTTCGATTTCGAGATTCAGGTTATTTTCAATCGCGAGCGCCAGCGCGTCCTGCACGGTGAGGTAGAGATTGCCGGCGCGGACGAGAGCGTCCAGGCGGCTGGAGTTGCGCAGCCGGATGGGCGAAACGTGGGTTGCCATGTAGGGACGAAGGGCGGCTGGAAAGTGCGGTTGAGTTTCAATAACGGCCGGCTGATTCTGGGCCACGCAGGGGAAGGCAAGCGCGACGGCGGTCCAGAGAACGGCGATCGCCTGTCCGCCGACGGACGTGTATCGATGGCGACGGTTGACAGACGACAAAAATAGATCGTCTGTCCTACGGTATGGCTTCATCGCGAGACCTCCGGCGTTTTGGCTGGCGGCAGCATGGATTCCCTTTGCACGTAGCCGCGCATGGCTTCCTGCATGGAAATGTGATTGACTTCAAGGACGCGGCCCATGGCTGCGTCAAAACCAATCTTGGCGTGGGTGTAATTGGCCATGGCTTGCACTTCGCCGTCCTGATCGTTGGCCAGATCCTGCTGCGCGGCAATCACCAGGGCCACGCTGCCCACGCCGTACTGGAAGCGCTTCTGTTCCGCGTCGAGGCTCTGTTCGGCCAGAACCCGGGTAGCTACGGCGGTTTCATAACGCGAGCGCGCCTGCTGCAAATTGATGACATTGGTCTTGACGTCGACACGAACCTGGTTGATGGCGCGCTGCATCTGCAGTTCGGTCTGGCGCAACTGGAGTTCGTCGGTGACGTAGTCGGCCTGGGCCTGGCGGTTGCGGAACGGAATGTTGAGCGAGATACCGGCCGAGTAGTTGGGAAAATTCCGGCGGAAAATCTGGCTGGCCACGGTGCCGGTGCCGCCGATGAAATAAGGGTTGGGCGTGCCATAGACGTCGTCCACATTGAGGGGGTTGGCGGGGCCGCTCAAGCCGTTATTGGTGAATTCGGCGAAAGCCTGCAGGCTGGGCAGCAGATTATTCCGTGTGCCTTTGAGCAGTTCCTTCTTACTATCGAGGTTGACCTGCGCCTGGGCGATTTCGTCGCGCTTCTCGAGCGCCTCCTGTACCAGCTCCTGCACGGGGCGGACTTCATCAGCATTGGGAACCACGATGTGGTCCAGGGTGACGACGTGCACGTCGTCGAGCCAGGTGTTGGCCGCGGCGTTGCGGTTGAGTGCGTTTTTCAGAACAATTTCCTGTTGAGCGACATTGGTCTGGGCGATCAGGAGGGCTTCCTTGCTGGCCGAAACGGCCGCGGCGGCGCGGGTGATTTCAATGCCGGCCATGGCGCCGATGGCAACCTGCTTCTGATTGCCTTCGAAGAGCTTCTGCGCGGCATCGAGCCCCGCTTCTTTGATGCGCACTGCATCGTTGAAGCTCACCAGGTCCCAGTACAGATCGAGCACGGCCGCGACGGTGGTCGAGACCTGCTGCTTGACCAGGAGGTCACTCACCTTTAGATTATTTCTGGCCACTTTGATATATCGGTTGTTCACCCCGATACTGAGGCCCTGGAGCAGCGGCTGCGTGACGTAAAAATCCAGATAGCCGGAAATGGAGGGATTGAACAACGGAGTGGCGCTGTTCAACATGCTGCGCGATTCGCCGGCGGTAATCTGCGCGTAAGTGCCGGTGATCCAGCTCTGGGAATAACCGAAATAGCCCTGGCGGTAACTGTTCACCAGCGTGGTGGTGGCATTCAACTGGGTGTTGGTGAGCGGCGTGGTGGTGTGGCCGATGGTGAACTGAGCATAGATGGCGGGGTCGAGGCTGGGCGGATTGGGACCGATGCCGGTGACGATGCCGCCGCCCGAACTGATGCCGGCTCCGCCAGCGAGGCCGCTCGACGCCGTATTGACGCCGGCCGTCGAGACGCTGGTGGGCCCGGGTGCGACAGGGACGTCGGTGCCGCGGAGCAGGCCGCCTGATTCGGCGCGGCGCAGGACTTCGCGCGACAGAAACGGGCCATAGCGCTGGACGGCGATATCGAGATTATTTTCGAGCGCCAGGGCGATGACGTCCTCGGCCGAAAGATACAGGTTGCCCGAGCGCACCAATTGTTCCAGCCGCGGCGTGTTGGCCAGTTTCGCTGGTGGGACGGTGCGCTTCTCCAGGTGAAACGGCGCCAGCAGGCGGCCGACCACAGGCCGGGCTTTGGGCGTTTCGATGGATACCTCAGGCGTTTGCGCGGAGGCAGCGGCGGCCGCCAGGGTGAGCCACAACAGAGCCTTCATGGAACTGGTCATAGGATTCGAAGAGTAGTGCATCGCAAGTCCGGTACCACCCATCAAATCACCGTAAGGCGCTGAAGCGCAATCAGTTCCAGCGCCGGACGAGGACGATTGGGAAACCCCAGTGTCCGCTAGCGGACAGCGCTTTGCGAAAACGGACGGCGCGGTTCCGCTATCTTGATAAGGAAACCATGTATAAAGCGGTGATCTTCGATCTGGGGCGGGTGCTCATCGATTTGGATTACGGGCGGGCATATCGCGCGCTGGAGGGAGTGTGCGGTTGTGACGCGAAGGAAATTTCTCGGCGGCTACGGGCCTCTGGCTTGCCAGAGCGCTTCGAAACCGGATCGATCGAGCCGCGCGATTTCGTCGCCGAGGTCTGCGCGGCGCTGAAACTCGATTTGGATTACGAACAGTTCCGCGCCATTTGGAATTCCATCTTCACCGATCCCCTGATTCCGGAGAGCCTGGTGGCGAAGCTGGCGGAACGGTACCGCCTGGTGCTGCTCTCCAACACCAATGCGCTCCATTTCGAGGCGTTGCGCGACAGTCTGCCGGCGCTGCGGCACTTCCACCACCTGGTGCTTTCGTACGAAGTGAAGGCGATGAAGCCGCGGTCGCAGATCTACCGCGCGGCGGTCAAGTGCGCGGAATGCCTGCCGCAAGAATGCTTCTTCACCGACGACATTGCGGAGTACATCGAAGGCGCGCGGGCGATGGGAATCGAGGCTGTGCAGTTTGAATCGGTGGCGCAGACAGAGCGGGAACTGGCGGCGCGCGGCATCATTTGAAAAAAATGGCCGGGCGCCTTGAGGGAGCGCCCAGCCGAGGAGACCCCGTAGACTGTTCGGAGGTACAGTCTGCAAGGGTTTGGAGGAGCTTGTTAGGCCAGCAGGCCGCCATGGCCCAGGCAGGCGATTTCCCAGCCGGTCACATGGTAGCGCGCAAGCAGCGGCGGCAGAATCAGATCGACCACGTTGGCCTTGGCGGACCGGAAACAACCCGGCGCGGAAATGATGGGCACTTCGTCCTTATAAGCCATGAGCAGCAAATTGCCGGGTTCGACGGGAGCCAGGAAGCGCTCTACCATGCCGCCGACTTTGGTCATGGCCTGGCCGATGACATCTTCGGGACCAGCCGGCGCCGTGGTGGACGCCACCAGAATCACGCAGGGCTTCGACCGCAACAGGTGCTGCATGCAGCGGGCCACGGAATTCTCATCTTCAGTGCACGACAGGACAAAGTTGGCATTCACACCAAAGCGTTCCAACCGCTGCCGCATAATGTTTTCGAACAACTGCCGGGCGCGCTCGCCGCTGATGGGGTCCGTGTACAGAATGCCGACGCTGGGTGCGCGCACGGGCCGGGCCTGCAGGATGGGGCCGCGCTCTTTCAAAATGCCGATGACCGCTTCCAACTGGTCTTTCGCAACGGCGAACGGCGCACTCTTGACGGTGGCGATGCGTTGGCCGGCCACGGCGTAGCTGAAATTCAAAGCGGTGGCGATGACGGTGCTGGCCGTGCAGTTGATCTGCTTGAGGAGCTCATCATCCACCAGTACGCAGCAATTCTCAGTGGCCAGCAGATTGGCGCGCCCACCGGCGGCCAGGCGGATTTCGAAACTGCCGCAACCCATCTCACTGGCGACCTGGCAGACGGCCTCGTCTTCGCCGATCTCGCCTTCTTCCAACTCGGTAACCCAGATGCTCTCCATGCCCTCAGACTCCAGGACACGGACATCTTCATCGCTGATCACGTGGCCTTTGGCCAGCAGCTTTTTTCCACCTGGGCGGAACACTGTGCAACACAGGACCCGGCCAGTTGAGGATTTCACGTCAACCGTTAGCGCTCTCATGCAAGCCTCACAAGAAGTAGGATCAAACAGATTCAGGTTCTTTAATCCTGAAAAACGATTCTAGCCTATCTTGACGATGCCGTGCCCCTATTTTCCGTGGTCTTTTGTGGTGTGAAGGTATTCCCTACCTTTGGGGGTATTGTTATGTAGAACGGGGGGTAGGAATTTGGATTAGTTGCTCATCGGGGGTATGCAACTGTGCGCCCCAGACCTGCGCGTTCCAACGTTCGGGCCGCAGCACACGCAACACGGCGATTTCGTCGCACGCCTGGAATTTCGGGCAGCGCACGCAGTCTTTCCACGCTTTGAGCGGCAGAGCCCCGCGCTCCACGATATGGAATCCGACTTTCTCGAAGAATTCCGTGACGTAGGTGAAAGCGAAGGCAGCGTCCAATTCATACTGCTGCGCTTCAGCAACCAGCGACTCCACTAACAGCCGGCCGACGCCCTTGGTCTTGGCTTCCTGGGCCACGGCGAGCGAGCGGATTTCAGCGGTGGTGGGGCTGTAGAAATGCAGTGCGCCACAGCCCAGCAACTTGTCGCCCAAGGTCACGACAGTGAAATCCCGAATGGCCTCCGACATTTCAAACTCAGTGCGGGGCAGCATGACACCGCTGGCTGCATAGCCGTTGATGAGATCGAGAATGGGGCGGATGTCGCGCATCACGGCTTTGCGGGGCGCGAGTTTCACTCCGCCCGCGGCGGGTTCGACGAAGGCGTCGGCACGCAGACCGCTGATCATGAGGCCTCCCCGTTCACGATGCTGGTTCCAATTCGCTCACCATCGAGCAAACGTGCGATGACGTTAGCGGTGGCGCCGGCAACGATTTGCACTTGTGCGATGCCCGCGGCGAGCGCGGCCATGGCGGCAGTGAGTTTCGCCAGCATGCCACCGGTAGCGACGCCGGTTTCGATCAACGCGCGGCTCTGGGCAACGGTGAGTGAGGGCTGCACGCGGCGGTCGCCATCCATGACGCCCTCGACATCGGTCAGGAAGATGAGTCGCTGCGCGCCGAAGGAAGACGCGCAGGCCACCGCCATCTGATCGGCATTCACGTTGTAAATGCGGCCCTGACGGTCACCGGCGACGCAAGCGACTACCGGCAAGTAGCCACTGTCGACCAGAACATGGAGCAACGCACCGTTTGATTTCGTGACGCGGCCGACGGCGCCGAGCGCGGGGTCCATTTGTTCCGCTTCCACGAGCAGGCCGTCGATGCCGGAAAGGCCCACGGCCAGCGCGCCCGCGCAATTCAAGGCGGCTACCAGTTCATGATTCACGCTTCCGGTGAAGACCTTCAGGACGGCGTCGACGGTTTCGGGCGTAGTGACGCGCAGGCCATTCACAAAGTGACTCTCAATGCCGCGTTCGCCCAGATAACGCGTCATCTGTTTGCCGCCGCCGTGGACCACCACTAACTCAGCACCGGCGGCGCGCGCCGCGGCCAGCTGAGCGGCCAGCGAATCGCGCTGCGCGGGAGCATCGAGCAGAGTTCCGCCGAGCTTGACGAGCAACTTCACAGCAGCGCCTCGGTTTCCGGAAAGCCGAGCATCAGATTCATGTTTTGGATCGCCTGGCCGGCAGCGCCCTTCACCAGGTTATCGATGGCGCTAACGACGACGGCGCGCCCGGTAGCTTGATCCACGGTGACGCCGATGTCGCAAAAATTGGTGCGCGCGACGGCGCGCAGGTCCGGCACACGTCCCGGGTTATAGAGCCGGATGAACGGCTCATTAGCGTAGCGCGCTTCGTAGATGCGGAGCAGGTCTTCAGCGCTTACCGCGCCGGCCGTTCGGAAATAAATGGTTTCCAGAATGCCGCGATCGACGGGCAGCAATTGGGCGGTGAAGCTGAACTCGGGTTCCGTGAGGCCGGAAACCTGCAAGACTTCCGGTACATGGCGATGCTTCAGGATGGAATACGTCGAGAAATTCTCCGTCACGGTGCAAAAGCTGGTGGTGAGGCTGGGCTTGCGTCCCGCGCCGCTCACTCCCGACTTGGCGTCGCACACGATACCGGCGGCGCGATCGATCACAGCAGCGTCGATTAAGGGGCGGATCGCAAGATTCGCCGCAGTGGGATAGCAGCCCGGGTTGGCAACCAGGCGGGCGGCGGGAATCCGTTCGCGGCAGAATTCGGGCAGGCCGTAAACGGCCTCGGCGAGCAGGGCAGGCTGAGTGTGCGGTTCCTTATACCAGGCCGTATAATTCTCGCCGGTTCCCAGGCGAAAGGCGCCGCTCAGATCCACGACACGGGCGCCACCTTCGAGCAGCAGGGGCGCCAGTTCCATGGAAACGGCGGGCGGGGTTGCCAGGAAAACGAGCTCGATTCCGGCGGCCTGTAGAGCATCGGGCTGGCAGGGCAGGTTCTCCGTTTGTTTATGATTCCGCCGAAATGGGTTCGTTTCCCGCGTTTCCCGATGGTCCAGCAGGACAGGTTCGACCTGCGAGTGATGTTGCAGAATCCGAACGAGTTCTTGCCCGCTATAACCCGTATGACCGACGATGCCGACCTTCCGCTTCAACTGGTATATTTATTCCTTTCTATGAATAAATATACCACAGAAAATGTCACCTGCGGTGAGATTTGGTGTCTACCCCGTAAAGGTCCCCGCGAAGCAAAAGGCACAAATGGTACAACAGATGTTGACGGTCCTTCCAGTGCTCGATATAATAGTGGAGCATATGGCATTCACGGTGTTCGAGAGCAAATCCAACCAAATCGGATCACCCGCCGTATCAGTCACGCCGTGGTTTGCTATGCGGCTCAATAAGGATGCGTCAGATATCCTCAGAGAGGCAGGTGCCACACACGTACTGATTTTGTGGGATGCGGACAATTCGAGGGTTGGGATCTCGTCTACCCCGGCGTCTGACCACAGGGCGTACAAGTTGACCTACCACCCAAAAGGCAGTGGTGCGGGGTTCGCAGCAAGAGCTTTTCTTAGACACATCGGATGGAAGGCAACGCGTTCAGTTCCGTTGAAGCTCACAGTTCGAGGTGGAATGCTTCAGGCAGACATCCCAGCGGAGCATGTTAACGTGAGCGGACAGTCAACGCCTGAGCGGAAGGCCAGGAAGCCGCTGCGGTAGGCGCAGAATCCCGCGCGGACGCAAGAGAGGTTCGAAAAGTGGACGATCCAGATCAGATCAAGAAAGTCATGGCCGAGGAGAAACGGCGTGGCCGACGCCCAAGCAATACCAAGGTCAACAGGCGGAAGCTGGAGAGGCAGTTTACGACACTGCTGGAGCGAGCCACTGAAGAAGAATTTGTGAGCGCTATGCTCGACCTAGGACTGAGCCCTGATTCCGAGGAATTTCGGGCCGCACTGAAGATTTGGCGCGAGAACCGCCGGCTTTAGAGACACTCCGGTCGAAGGCCCGAAGTCTTGCACTTGCCTCGGCAGCTGGCAGTTTGCTGAGATGTTTTTCTGCAATCGCTGCCAAGAGCTGCGCTGCGCCCGCAATATCTCTCTTTTTTTGCATAGTCATGCCCTATGTCTAATTTACCAGACGACGGCCGCAAAGTCGATGATCACTGCGCTCGCAATTCGGGTCCTCTAGCTTTCGGCCACGGACCGCTGGGCCAATTCGCCGAACAGGGGCAGCGAGAACGCTTCGCCGTGGGAGGCCTTGACCATCATGAAGATCGACATTCCCAGCAGCACGACGCTGACCAGGTCGTGGAGGTGGCCGAAGTGGGAAATGGGGTCAAGGACCCACTTCAGCACCTGGTCGTTCATGAGCCAGGCTACAAAGAGGTACAAGCCCTGGAAGGCGTGGAAGCGCACGACGCGTTCCTGCCGGTAACGCTGGGAAGCCAGCACCAGGATGGACACGATCCAGCCCACCACGGGGACGTAGCAGAGGATCGACGCGGTGCGCGGGGTCATGCTGGCGAACGGGTCGTGGGCTAACGGGCTGCCGGAGGGACTGCCCTCGCGCGGCTGAGGAGCGCCGCAGCGGTGACAGAACGCGTCCGCTGGTGCTACTTCTTTTCCGCACTGGCTACAAAACGGCATCCTATGTATCTTTACGTTATGCGAGGCGCCGGTGTTCCGGCAACCTGGCGCGGCCTGCGTGCTACCCTTTTTCCATGCGGAAGCTGCTGATACCGATGCTGCTGCTGGCCGGGGCTACGGTGCTGCCGGCGGCCAAGAATCTTGAAGTGTATTGTATCGACGTGGAAGGCGGCAAGGCCACTCTTTGGATTACGCCGTCGGGCGAATCCATGCTGGTGGATACCGGGTATGCCGGGTTCAACCGGCGCGACGCGGACCGCATTCTGGCCGTGGCGAAACACGCCGGCGTGCGGAAGATCGATTACTTGCTGATTACGCATTACCACGCGGATCATGTGGGCGGTGTGCCGCAACTGGCGGAGAAAATTCCCATCCGCAATTTCGTGGACCATGGCGCTTCGAGCGAAAGCGGACAAGACGAGGACGTCCTCTTCCGGGCGTATAGCGCTTTTCGGGACAAAGGCAACCACATTTTGGCCAAAGTGGGCGAGACTTTGCCGATCAAAGGCATGGAAGTGAAATTTGTTTCGAGCGATGGCAACCTGCTGGGAGCGCCGCTTCCTGGGGCCGGGCAGCCGAACGCGGATTGCGCCGGTTTTCAGAAGCCGGCGCCGGAATCGGAGCAGCCCGAGAACGAGCATTCAGTGGGAACCTTGATCACCTTCGGCAACCTGCGCTTTCTGGATATGGGCGATTTGACCGCGGATAAAGAATACGACCTGGTGTGTCCGGTGAACAAACTGGGCGTGGTGGATGTCTTCATGGTTTCGCACCACGGCACGGGGTGGTCCGATTCACGGCCGTTCGTGCGGGCACTGCGCCCGCAAGTGGCCATTATGAACAACGGCCCGCGCAAAGGCGGTGCGCCGGAAGTCTGGCAGAACATCCACGACATTCCCGGCCTGGAAGATTTCTGGCAGCTGCATTTCGCGATAGCGGGCGGCAAGGAACACAATTCGGCCGACACGGTGATTGCGAATGTGGATGAGATCTGCCAGGGAAACTGGCTGGAACTGACGGCGCGGCCGGATGGAAGCTTTGTGATTTATAACAGCAGGAACAAGTATCAGCGGGAATATAAGAAGAGATAGGCTGCTCAAACAGGAAGCAATTTTGACCGCGGAGGCGCGCGAAGTAGGACGGACGATCGGTTTTTGTCGTCTGTCAGCCGGCGTACTTTTTCAAAGACGACAGATGACAGACGACAAAAACCGATCGTCCGTCCCACCGCAGAGGGTAATGTCCCACTAGTTTTTCTTGCAGGCTAACGTGTCTTTGTACTTCGGGTCTTTGCAATCGACGGTCGGCTTGGTTTCCGTTTGTTCCGGCTTGGCATCCAGATCTGCTGGAAGATCGAAAGAAATCGAGGAACCGACTTCGTACTTGCGATAGAAGCGGAACTCCAGGATGTTGTCGGTGAGATACTGGCCGCCATCCATCTGCATTTCGCCGCGGCTGGGCAACAGAAACTTCTGGCCGCCGACGTCCTGACTCTCATAATCGAGCACTTCCTGCGCCTGCCGCACGGGGAAATCAATGGGGATGTCTTCAGCCTTGGTCACCAGGCGGACCACGTCGCGATGCTCGTTATCGACAAACACTTCCCCGCTATACGCAGTGACGATTTCCTTCTTCAGGTCTTTCACGCTGATGGAATATTGCGAGTAACGCTGCTCCACGCGAAAGCTGAAGACCATGGTGAGGCGATGATCCCAGGTGGCCCAGCGGGCCCATTCAAAGTGCGCGTGGGTCTGGGGTTCAAAAAGCAGACGCAGCATAGTGCCGAAATCACCGGTCGAAGTGGAACCGCCCAGGTTCTCGTAGGACGTGGTGATGGGCCGGCTGCCATTCAGGATGGGCGTCTTTTCTTCGTGGTGTTTGAAGTAGGTCAGCTTGTTGGTGATCACGTCCTGGGTCTGGTAAGACGGGTCGCTACCGGCGCGGCCGCCGCCCAGGCTTCCGGGTTTGCGGGCTGCCTTGCGCGTCTCCACTTCCAGACAGATGAAGTCGGGAAGGCTGCCGTCATAGTTCATGACATATTCGCGGACGGCGTCGAGAATGGCGCCCTGCTCCACGGAACTGGGAATAGGAATCGGGTCGTCCGGCAGGGGCTGAACAATGTTGGCGGCGGCCAGGCTCTGCGTCAGATCCTTCAACTTCTCCAGACCTCGAATGGTCAGTTCGCCCACGCCCTCGCCTTGCAGATCTTCGATGATATTCTGGTCGAGCTTTTCGGTGAGCTTCACGCTCTTGAGAAATTCCGCCGTCTGCCTGTCGGTGCTCTTCCCTTCCTTGATCAACTTCTGGTTGTTCCGGATGAAAGTGATCAATTGCTGGACGGACATCTTGTAGGTCTGGCTGATCGCGAGCGAACAGACCGCGAGCAAGCAAGCCAGGAGGCGGTAACGCATAGTTTTATTTTCGCACGCAGCGGCGGTATTTCGCTCCGGGCGAGTTTCGCCCAGGCGTGATTTCGGGTCACGGCGAGTGACCTGCTAAAATCGTCACCGTGGCGGGATGGTGGAATTGGTAGACACAGAGGCCTTAAAAGCCTCTGATCTGCAAGGATCGTGTGGGTTCGAGTCCCACTCCCGCCACCAGACGATTCAGTAACTCCTCAGAGCGGTCCTGTTCTGCCGCCGGCGATCGGGGCGCCGCCCAGACCGCCGATCCGGATATCCGGATTCTCCACAAAGAACTTCACACCGGCATCGGCAGGGACGGCTTTCACGACATCGCCGAATTCCAAACGCACTTCGTCGGCGCGCGTATATTTCGGCCATTTTACGGTCTTTGTGCTGGGGTCGCCCGTCTTCACGAAGGCCACGATGGCATCATCCATCTTCACTGCTACGTCCCGGTCTACAGCATCAATCGGCCGGGTCGGGTCGGCCAGAGCGCCCGGGAGATCGAGCACGTCGAACCAGTAGGGAAGATCGGAACCATGGGTGGCGCTGCCGCGCGCAAAAACGTCCATATATACCGGCGATTTGCCGGTGGCGGCCTGGGCGCGCGCCCAAGTCAACATTTGGCGGGCGGCGCCGGCGGCGTTCGCCACCCTGGTGGCAACGGCGGGAACGTCTTCGTCGCGGGACACGGGAAATAGCCGGAAGATCTCATCGGCCTTCGCTCCGGCCGCTTTTGTTACCGCGGCGCGAAACTCCGCCACAGTCTTAACTCCGGCTATGGCGCCTTCGTCACGCGCGTTGCCAAAGATGGCAGGGACATCCACCTGCTTGCCGGCCGCAAATACCTTGCCGGGCGATTCGGTCAGGAAATAACCGTCGATGCCAGCGGCCCGCAGCGTTGCGCCAGGCACGGGCTGCAACAGTTGAACCATCGGCAGGGCCCGCATTTCCGCCAGCGATTTCGCGCCGACAGCCGCCTGATACTTCAAACCGGCCTCCTCGGATTCTTTGAGTGTGGCCGGCGTGCTGCTGATTGAGGCCCCGCTCAACGCGATGACGCGCTGATACAGACCTCGCGTAACGGCACTCGCCTGGTGATAACCCACGGCCACTCCGCCGTTCGATAGACCCATCAGGGTCACGTTGCCGGGGTCGCCGCCAAACGCCGCGATGTTCCGCTTGACCCATTCCATGGCTGCAAGCTGGTCGAAGCGCACGTAGTTGCCGGAGGAGTGGTGGGGAGACTCGGCCGTCAATTCGGGGCTGGCGAACTCGGCAAACACGCCCAGCCGGAAATTCATGGTGATGTGAATCACGCCCTTGGTAGCCAGAGTCTGACCCGAATAAAAGGGCCGCGCGCCCGAGTTTCCAGAAGCGCCGCCTCCGTGGAAATAGAGGATCACCGGCAGCTTGGCGTTCGGCTTCGCGGTTGCCGGCGCCCAGATATTCAGATACAGGCAATCCTCGCTCATAGCCTCTGGAGTGAGATCCGCGGTTTGCGGACACTTGGGCCCGAAGCGATCCGCGTGGTAGACACCTTCCCAGGCCTTCACCGGTTGCGGCTCGCGCCAGCGAAGCGGACCGACCGGCGGCGCGCCATAGGGTACCCCCAGATACTGCTTCACCCCGTTAGGCAAGAGCTTACCGGCAATCAAGCCACTTTCCATCTTGACCGGATCGCCCGGAATCGGTTTGACCACTGTCTGGGCATACAAGGCCGAGAGCCCCATGCACGCCGCCAGTGCGAAGGCGCGACTGCCGGCACGATGTTGTCTTTGCATGATCATCTTCACCTCACCCGCTGTTTCAGCCGGGATTTCAGTTTTGGACTTACAGGTCTTTTTTAGTATAGCGAGGACCTACGTTTGCGGGCGCCTAAGGTAAACGCCGGTGCGATCCGATAACCCTCCCCGCGGCCCGCTGACGGATCCAGCCGGTTCGGGCACTCGAGCGTGGCAGCGACGAAAATCCAAATCCGTACTGAACACAGCCCGGTACTTTGTGGGGTGAAATGGGACTACCGCCGGCCCTCTAAGCATGCGATAACGGGCGGGTGAGGTAAGTACGCAGCCATGAACTTCCACCCATTTTCACTTAGCTGTGCGTGCGGATTGATGCCCGCGCGCATCAAGCAGGTCGGCCTTTCGGCCGACAACCAACTGGTGATCCACTGGTGGTGCCTGCGCTGCCGCAAGGCCATTTACGTGGTGAGAGATCTGCGACAGTGCCTGGAAGGGCACAGCGCGGAGGATATGGAAGGCTGCGCGACGGTTCCGGCCGAGACGGCGTTTCCGGGTGGAGATGCGAGCTTTCTGGAAAGCATGGGAATTCGCTTTCTGGCTGACGGCGAGTCTTGAAACCGAGCTGAAAGTGCCAGGGCCTAAGGAAACCTCCTCAGTACTTTGGGTGGTTTTCAGCACTCGCACTTACGGCATATGCGTGCGATAAGTAGATTGTGGACAACGGCAGCGGCATGAACTATAAACATTTGAGTTTGCGTTGCGACTGCGGGGAAGTGCCCGAGCGCCTGGTGGAAGTGGGCTTCAGCGACGATCACCACCTGGTTGTGCACTGGTGGTGTGAGAAATGTGAACGCATTGTTTACACCACCAAACCGCTGACGGAGTGCTGGTTGGAATGTCCCGCCAAGGATCACTCACTCGACCGCGTTCTGGCCGAATGGTCCACCAGCGCGGTGAACGCTGCGGAGGTGAAGAGCAGCGCAACAGGGAGTTCCGAGCCTGTGGAAGAGGGCGACGCCGAGTTTCTCCGGAGTATCGGCGCCAGTATGTAAAGCGGCTTCGCCGGGATGGCTGCACGAACTTGCGAGTGAGTGCGCGCGGCATCGCATTTGCAATCGACACTCATGGGTGGCGTGGGCGGTTCCGCCCGCGCGTCACGGTTTCTTGAATTCGCAGCCTGCTACGGATTCACACGGGACCTACTATAAGGCCCGAAAATAATCCACGGTGAGGCGCAAGCCTTCTTCCAAGGGCACACGCGGTTCCCAGCCCAATCTGGCGCGCGCTTTCGAAATATCGGGACGGCGTTGTTTGGGATCGTCCTGGGGCAGCGGTTGGAAGACGATTTCAGAATCCGCGCCGGTGAAATGCCGGATGTGTTTGGCGAATTCCAGGATGGTCATCTCAACGGGATTTCCCAGGTTCACCGGATAACGCTCATCGGAGCGCATCAACCGGTAGAGGCCGTCCACCAGATCGGCCACATAACAAAAGCTGCGGGTTTGCGAACCATCGCCCGAAACCGTGATCGGCTTGCCGTGGAGCGCCTGGTCGACAAAAGCCGGCACCACGCGACCGTCATTCAGTTTCATTCGCGGGCCGTAGGTATTGAAGATGCGCGCGATGTTGGTCCGCACCTGGTGAGTGCGGTGGAAAGCCATGGTGAGCGCTTCGGCGAAGCGCTTGCTTTCGTCATAACAGGATCGCGGTCCCACCGGGTTGACGTTGCCCCAATAGTCCTCCACTTGCGGATGCACCAGCGGGTCGCCATAAGATTCCGAAGTGGAAGAGATCAGGAAGCGGGAGCCTTTTTCGCGCGCCAGGCTGAGCATGTTGCGCGTCCCCAGCGAACCCACGTCAAGAGTCTCGATGGGATGGGCGAGGTAATCCTTGGGACTGGCGGGTGAGGCCAGGTTGACCGTGCAATCCACGGCGCCTTCAATGGCAAATGGCCGCGTGATGTCCTGCTCCAGAAATTGGAAGTGCGGGTGGCCCGCCAGGTGCGCCAGATTGCGCGGATTGCCGGTGAGAAAATTGTCAACGGCCACCACAATATGACCTTCCGCCAGCAGGCGGTCGCAAAAGTGCGAGCCGATGAAACCGGCCGCACCGGAAACCAGAATACGCAAGAAGCCCTCCGAATGCCTATTCTAGCGGATGACGCGGGCATCCTGATACCTGCAAGCCTCGTGATACATTCATCTCTGGTATGACGGACTTCTCGTGGATGGAGCGCGGCGTGGTGCTGGTGTTGATGGCGCTGTCGCTCGGGCTGACGTGGCTGCGCGTGCGCACGGTGATCGCGGCCGTCCGCGGCTCCCGCCAGACGCCCGATTTTGCGGTGGCGCCGGTGGGCCCGCGCATTCGCCAGTTCCTGTGGGAAGTGGTTCTGCAGGGGAAAGTGATCCGCGAACGGCCGCTCGCGGGCATCGCTCACGCTTTCGTCTTCTGGGGATTCTGCGCCTTCGCGCTGGTGACCGCGAACCACATCGCCTCGGCCTTTGGCTGCCGCTTCCTGACATCCTCCAGCGCGTTCGGCCGCTTTTATTTCGGATTCGTAACGGTATGGGCGGTCCTGGTGGCGGTTTCCATCGCCGGGTTGTTCGTGCGGCGGTTCTTGGTGCGGCCCAAGTGGCTGGGCAAAGTGGCGCCGGAATCGGGCATCATCGCGGGGCTGATCTTCCTTTTGATGGTGACGTACCTGAGCGGATTGTGGCTGGGCGCCGGTGAGCGCATCAGCTGGTGGCTGCACACGCTGGCGCTGTTTGCTTTTCTACCGCTGATTCCGCATACCAAGCATTTGCACCTGGCGCTCAGCCCGGTAACGGTCTTCCTGAAGCGCGCCGGCTTCAGCCGCATTCCGCCCCTTTCCGGGGACGAGGATTTTGGACTCGACACGGGCAAGGACGTAACGCGGATCGACGCGCTGCAGGCTTTTTCCTGCGTGGAGTGCGGCCGGTGTTCCGAACATTGCCCCGCGTTCAATACAGGCAAGGTACTCAATCCCAAGGAAATTATTTTAGGACTGCGCGATTATCTGAAAGAGCATGGCGCCGGCGCGGAAGCCCCGCTGGTGGGCGTCCACATTTCCGAGGAAGCGCTCTTCCAATGCACGTCCTGTGGAGCGTGCGAATTTCAATGCCCGGTGGGAATTCAGCACCTGCCGATAATTGTGGGGCTGCGCCGCGGCGCTGTGAATACCGGAAAGTGGGCAGACGATTTCGGCACCAAGCTGTTTCTCAACATGGAGCGGAACGGAAACGCGCTCGGCTTCGCGCCCAGCGACCGCCAGAAGTTCATCGAGAAAGCCGCGCTGCCCTACTACGATGGCACGCAGGAATATTGCCTCTGGCTGGGCTGCATGGGCTCCTACGATCCGGGAGGCCGTGAAATTGTGCTGGCGCTGGCGCGCGTGCTGCGGCATGCGGGCATCACCTTCGGCGTGCTGCGCAAGGAGAAATGCACCGGCGACCCGGCGCGGCGGCTGGGCAATGACCTGGCCGTGAGCAACGTGGCGGAGGCCAATATCGAAACGCTACGCGCCGCGGGCACCGGCAAGATGGTTTCGATTTGCCCGCACTGCGTTCGCACCATCGGCGAGGACTGGCGCGAATATGGCGCCACGTTCCAGATTGAACATCACAGCGAGCTGCTGGCGCGGATCGGCGACCGGCTGCCGGAAGCCGCCGGCGCGCGCGAAGGCGTGGTGTTCCACGACCCGTGCTATCTGGGCCGCTACCGCAACATTTATGATGAGCCGCGCGCGGTGGTGGCGCGGACCGCGGACGTGATTGAACCGGAGCGTTCGCGCGAACATTCCTTCTGTTGCGGAGCCGGCGGCGGCCAGATGTTCCTGGGCGAGGAAAAAGGCAAGCGCGTCAACCTCGAGCGCGTGGAGCAACTGGTGGCGACCGGCGCCCCGGCGATTGGCACCGCTTGTCCGTTCTGCCAAACGATGTTTCGGGACGCGCTGGGGACAGCAGGCGGCGCCACTCCGCCGAAGTTGCTGGACATTGCGCAACTGGTGGCGGCATCGCTGCCGCAAGAACCTGCGCAAACCGCGTGACAAAGCGCCGCGGGATGTTATAATCCGTTTATCCGGAAGAGCGGGCGCGTAGCTCAATTGGCAGAGCAACTGACTCTTAATCAGTAGGTTGTAGGTTCGATTCCTACCGCGCTCACCACCCAAGTCAAATACTGTGACTTAAGGTCGGCAGAAGGAAAAGGCGTAGAGCCCGGCGGCGGTGCCAGTCCGGACAACCCTTGGGCCGACAAACCTGAGTTTACCTAAAAGCACGGCATCCAAAGCTGGTGTGCACCCCCAGCAACCTCGAAAGATCCATGAATGATGGGCGGTGAGGCTGGGGATCACCCTCGTAAGCCGCTAAGTCCCTTCTTATGCGGGCTCGCCCGGAGTTGAGGCAGCGTCTCGACAGACAGTTAGCACCATCGGGCCGCGCCGCAGTTCCCGCGTGACTCGGGTCGCGCGGGTTTAGTGTCCTAAATTCAGCAAAGCGGCTACCTCGATCGACATGCTGCCATAAGCTTTTTCGTCGAACTCGCCTTGGTGCCGCCACCGCACCACGCCGCGCTGGTCGACCAGCAGCAGGTAGGCGGCATCCGGTGACTGGAAGCCGAGGCGCTGTTTCCACAAATCGGTTCCCCCGTAGACTGTGATGACGTTCTCTTGATCCTTCTTCGGGGTACCCTTCCGCATTCCACTATCGATGAACCACTTTCCCAGGCGGGCCATTCCGCCGATCATGGGGACTTCGTAGAACGTGACTTGCGGATTGTCGCCGAAGTCTTTGCGGAACCGGCCAACCCAGGCTTCTACGGCGAATCGCGAATCATACGTGAAGCCCAGGGCCAGCAGCGCCAAGCGGCCGGAAGCGGCGTCCGGCAGAACGGCGGGCCGGCCGGTGAGGAACTCGCCCTTCAAGACCGGCATGGGCTCGCCAGGAGAAAGAACTGGGATCATTGCGGAAGCCATCAGAATCATGGGAATCATAACAGTTGGATGCGGCCTTTGACAGGGTGGTTGTCGGAATTGTGGCTCTACGTGATCAGCATGATCGACGATGCCACCAGCCGGCCGCACGCGCGATTCGTCCTGCACGATTCGACCGCGGAGAGCATGCGCCTGCGGTGGAGTTATTTGGAGCGTTATGCACGGCCGGTGAGTTTCTACACCGACAAGCCGAGTCTGTTTCAAACCGCGCCGATGAGAACGCTCTTCACGAACGCGGGCACGCTTTCAGTCTACCTGTCTGTACATCCGAGGGACCTCCCGGTTCCAGTACAATTCCTATAATTTTGGGCCAAATTCAGTACTTTGCGCCATAGACCTGCGGCCAATACCGGGGCACAATTGACCGAAAGCGTACCTTTTGGATCAGCACGGACTCGACACAAGGTCCAAAGTGATGCTTTCACCGGAGGCTCGAATGAAACGGAAAATTTGGATTATATGTGCCGGCCTGACTGTTTCGGCCGGCATCACATGGGGAGGAATCCTGGACACGAATGCATCGGATTTCTCAAACCTGGTGGACTGGTGCGCCCAGGGTGCCAATGGCTATAGCTGTTCGAACAGACCGCCGGACCAAATCTTCAACCCGACGGCTTGGACCGCGCAGAATGGGGATACGGGAGAAGTTGGTTTGGATTTCAACGGCCAGGCTAGCTCAGATGCCGCGGAAGTCCGTCAGCAGGGCCTCACGTGGGGGGTCACCGCCGGTCTGGGCGGCGATTTCGCCACGGGCATGGGCCTGATTTACAACGGCTTCAGCACCCTCGGCAACACGCGCGACTCGATTGCGATTGGCTTTGACCAGGCGGAGCAAGGCTTCGGGGCCTACTTCGACCCAGCCGCGTCGAGTGGGACTTTTACTGCCATCCTCACGCTGTTCGACATCAACGATGTCGCGCTGCAATCTTACAGTGTGGTGGTAACGCCCAGTGACACGCCCGGCACCGCGATTTTCCTGGGCGCTTACGATGCAACCGCGAATGTCTGGGGCGCCGTTTTCAGCGAACGTTCAGGGGATGCCACAGTGAACAATTTCGCCATTGGCGAAGCCGGCATCTACGTGCCAGTTACCACACCGGAACCGGTGACCCTGCTGTTGATGGGGCCCGCGCTGCTTGGTCTGGCGGCTTTTGGCCGCAAACGAATTTCAAAATTGGGGAGAAATAATTAATATGAAGACAACCGGTTCCGTGAAGATTTTGATCGCGGCTGCGGCCGCACTAACGGCGTGTCAGGCGGGATGGGGACAAGAGGTCCAGCGTACAACCAAGCTCCGCCCACGCGCCCTAATGCCCACGGCCGAGCCAGGCCACGCCCGATCGTTCATTTGGTTATCTGGCGCGGTTGCGCCTTTGGACACCCAAGACCCGCAACCGAATGCGCTGCCTACAATCTGCACCGCGAGCGGGCAACTGTACGGGCTATACTGCCCGAACAATCTTCAAACCACCTACGGCACCGCCTCCATTCCCAGCGCGAACGGCGGTGCGGGGAAGACGATCGTGATTGTCGACGCATTCGGCTACACCAAGGCTGAGAACGATCTGGGTGTCTACAGCAGCACCTTCGGACTGCCGGCCTGCACCGTAGTGTCGGGCTGTCTGACCATTGTGAACCAAAACGGCCTCACGACGCCTCTTCCCGGCAATCCCACGGGCTCGAACCAAGGTTGGGAACTGGAGACCATGCTGGACCTGGAAGCGGCGCATTCAATGGCTCCCAACGCGCACCTGGTGCTGGTGCAGGCCACTAACAACAGCAACACCAACCTCTACAAAGCGGTAGTCACCGGGACGGGCATGGGCGACATCGTTACGGATAGCTGGGGCGGCGGAGAGTTCGCCGGCGAAACCACGGAAGACTCCACTTTCGCCTCCAACAACAAGCCGGTCTTGTTCTCTTCGGGGGATAATGGCGCACCGGCCCAGTATCCGTGCGCGTCAACCAACGTCACCTGCGTGGGCGGCACTACACTGAATGTCAACTCCAATTATGTGAGGACCACCGAAACGGGCTGGTCCGGCAGCGGCGGCGGTTGTAGCGAGTACGAGCCTTCCGTTTCGTGGCAGAATCCGGCGTCGGCGCCATCGATCCTGTCGGTCGCCCACAATTGCGGCTTCCGCGCCGTACCGGATATTGCGGCCGACGCCGACCCCAATACCGGCATCTGGGTTTACGCCTCACTATATTGCGGTGCGAGCAGCGTCTGCGGAGTGGGTGGAACCAGCCTGGCCAGCCCTCTGATGGCCGGAATTTTCGCCGACATCATGGCCTCCCGTACGGCGTTCAGTCAACCTCAGTTGGATAACAACCTCAACTCCGTGATCTATGCCGCGGTCTTGCGCAACTACGCGTACTTCTTCTACGACGTGACCAGCGGCAACAACGGGTTCGCCGCCGGAACCGGGTTCGACCTGGTGACCGGCTTAGGAGTCGCGAAAGGCGCGGGCATGGGCAACCGATTGTTCGGGCTGATCTACGCTGGTCCGTCACTCTAGGAGCTCCCGGATCATCTGCCTTTCCAAAACGCGGGGCCTTCGGGCCTCGCGTTTTTTTCAGGCTGCCGGCCATGTTCGACAGTGGCGAAAGTCCGCGGATGATGGAGCCGATCCGCGCGGGTAACGATTTAACCCGCTAGGGCTGTTTGGGCGCGGGCGCCGCGGGCAGCATGTTCCGAATCGCCGCGATCCGCCAGCCCTCGGCGGTGCGCGTCACCACCAGCGTGGTCCACATGTCCCGGGTTACGGCTGCGCCGGCGATCTGGTAGCGCCCGTCGGCGATCGCTACATCTGGCGAGACGAAACGGACGGTCTCAACCGTGACGGTGCGCTTTCCTCCCTCGCTCCGGGAACTCGCCATGGCCGCGCGCACCAACTCGTCGCGGCCTTTTCTCCACTCCCCGGTGGAGACGAGTTGATCGGCGTCCTTCGTGAACAGCGCCTCGGTCGCGGCTGGGTCGATCTTGTCCCGAGCCTCCACGTATTTCTTCACAAGCTCCCGCACGGCCGCTTCGTCGTCGGAGGCGGCTCGCGCCGCGATGGGGGCGAACCACGGCGTCAGAGCCGCCAGGCAAATCGCACACTGAAGGAAAACCCGCATTTTAACCCTCCCGGCAATCAACCAGCCCTTAGGACGATTGCTCCTTAAGAACGTGAATCAGATCGGCCTCGGTAACACTGCTTGAAACCACGGCGCGCCCTATGCCCACCGGAAGAATCCAGCGGGGCGCACCGCCAAAAACCTTCTTGTCATAGTTGATCAGCTCGATCAGTAAGCTGTGCGAAACCTGCGGCAATTTAGTGGGCAAACCAAGACGCGTGAGCAAATCGTTCTGACGAACCTCGACCGCCGGATCCACAAGACCAAGCCGAACAGAGAGTCTGGCCTCAATAGCCATTCCGATCGCGACAGCCTCGCCGTGCGGCAGACCGTAGTTGGTCGCCGCTTCCAGCGCATGGCCAATGGTATGTCCGTAATTGAGAAAGATACGGTAGTGCCCTGAATCGCGCTCATCACCGGCGACTACCTGTGCCTTCAAAGCCACGCATCGCGCAATGATGGTCAGCAGAATCCGTTTCTCCAGACCGATCAGCCCGTTTACATTCTGTTCCACTTGATCGAACAGTGTGATCCCCGCTACTTGATCCCGAAGCAGCGAGCTTTCCAGCATTGCGTACTTCACCACCTCCGCCCACGCCGCCCGTAATTCGCCCGGAGGTTCGTCCCGCAGTAGCGATGCATCTGACAAAACCAGCCGGGGATGGTAAAAAGTGCCGATCAAGTTGCGTACGCGCGGATGGTTGAGGGCTGTCTTTCCCCCAATTGAACTATCAACCATGCCCTCCAGTGACGTTGGTACTTTCACTAGAGCAACGCCGCGCATATACGTGGACGCAGCAAAACTGCCCAGGTCGTCAATGGCGCCGCCCCCGATGACGATGAAGACATCATCGCGCCGCAGCGGCAATCCTAGCAGCCAGTCGTGGATGGCATTGACCTCTTCCGGCGTCTTGATCGCCTCGTCTGGCGACACATCTCGAATGTGAAACTCAAGTCCGGCCGCCTGCAGTGAGGCTTTCACGGTACCGCCGAGTCGCTCCCATGTGTGGATGTCCGTAAGGATCGCGGCCCGGTGGGCCTGCGGAATCACACGTCGCACCTGTTCCCCAAGCGTGTGCAGGTGATTCCATTCGACCACTGCGTAATAAGGCCACGGACCGGCCGCCACCAAAATCGGCGGTGGCAAGTCCGGATTGAGCGAGTGCCGCATCGGTACGCCGGCGATATCCTCGGGTGGTTCGTTTGAGCGCTCCAACAGATCGGTGGCCCGGATCACTTCGGCCACCACCTCTTCCATGGTGAGGCGGTCCGTATGGATCGTCCAGTCTGCCAGAGCATACGCGGACTGCCGCGTGTGCTTGAGCGCGCGAATTTGATCCAGCGGGTAGACGGCGTCGAGCATTGGTCGAATGGCTTTGGGATCCGATTCCTTCAGTTGTTGCTGAATCCTGGAGAGCAGAGTCTGCGGGCGGCCCTCCAGATTGATCATCCAGCCCTTACTCGCCATGAACAACCGGTTCTCCGCCCGGACCACGGTTCCACCACCGGTGGCGACTACGAACGGTCCAGAGCCGGATACCGCGCGTAAGGCTTCAGCCTCCCGCAGGCGAAAACCCGGCTCACCTTCCCGCTGAAAGATCGCCGGAATCGTCATACCGGCGCGTTCGACAATCAGTTCGTCCAGATCGCAAGCGGGCCATTGAAGGCTCTCGCCGATCAACTTAGCGATCGTCGATTTGCCGGAACCGCTGAATCCGACGAGATAAATACCGCGTGCCATTTCTTCGCTTTCGTTCTCCTCACTTATCGAAACGTCTCTTGATTGTCGCGTCGCCAGTGTGGCCTGGCTGCGGCGCGGGCGGATACTCCAACGATCATCCGCTCAAAGAGGAGCCTGGCCGGACAGAGCAAAGGATCCGCGCGTTCCGTGTGGGCATGCTCTGCGGTTCCAGGCTGCCAACAGTAAGCCCAGATGCACTAGACCAAGTCACCGCTCCTTGGTGTACCGGATTTCCAGTGCCCGCATTTCATCCTATCCAGCTAGGCGCTTTTCCGTCAAGGCTGTCCGGCGGGCGCTGAAGTGCCGCACACCTTGCCGCGTTAGGTCTGATGCCCGCCGCCGGGATTAGTCCAGCTCAACCCGCTTGACGTCGCCCAGTATGAATACGTAGGAGAACGCGCCCAGCAGAGCGGCCGCGGCCACGTATGCCAGCGCGTAAAAGAACGACCCGGTGGCCTTGATGATGGCGCCCACCACGATCGGTGTGATCACTCCGGCCATGTTGGACGCGAAATTGAAGATGCCTCCCGTCAGCCCCATCAGGTCCTTGGGAGCGATGTCGGAAATCACGGCCCAGCCCAGCCCGGTCATCCCTTGGCAGAAGAACGCCACGGACATGACCGCGATCACCCAACTGTCGCTCTTCACATAATTGGCCAGGATGATGGTGGATGCGCCGAACAGGCCCACGATGAGCGGCAGCTTGCGCGCCAGGTTGCGGGATCCGGTCCGCTTCAGCAGAGTGTCCGACACCCACCCGCCCAACATGATGCCGCAAGCCGCGGCCAGGTAGGGCAGAATGGCGTAGAACCCGGCCTTCATCCAATCCATGTGCCGTTCCTTCGCCAGGTATGTGGGGAACCACGTCAGGAAGAATACCAGGGTGGAATTGCCGCCAAACTGGCCGATGCTCGCGCCCAAAACCTCGCGCCGGCGCAACAGTTTCTTCACCTTCTGCCAGTCGAATGGAACGGCGGCAACAGACTTCGGCGCCCCCGCCGCGGCGCCCGGATCGCGATAAAAGAACCACCAGACGATTCCGAACGCCAGGCCGGCGGCGCCCACGAAAAAGAACAGGAACCGCCAGCCGTAATGACGCGAAATCCAGAACAGTAGAGGCCCGAAACACGCCAAGCCCAGGTATTCGCCTACCGTGTACACCGCCGTGGCCTGCGCCCGTTCATGCTCGGGAAACCAGGTGGCCACCACCCGGCTGTTGGTGGGGAAGCAGGGCGCTTCGCTGATCCCTAGTCCCAGGCGGAAAGTGAGCAACGCCCCCACACTCCTGACGAAGCCCTGCGCCAGCGTGAATAGCGACCAGAACGATACCGCCAGGAAATAAGTGATCCGCGTGCCGACGCGGTCCAGCAGCCAGCCGCCCGGCATCTGCGCCGCGGCATAGCTCCAGGAAAAGGCGGAGAAGATCACGCCCATGATGACCGGCGAGAAATGCAGCTCCGAAGTCATGCTGGGAGCCGCGATCCCGAGAACGGTGCGGTCCAGGTAGTTGATCATGGTGCCGACCGAGATCAGGGCCAGCACGCCGAACCGCGCGCGCGAATACGTGGTTGCGGGTTCAGTGCGAGAAGAAGTTGGGCTCATTTGGGCATCCCCATGGAGTTAAAGTGCCGCCTCATGCGTTCCGGGTCCGGTTCCAGCCCCGAGAAGAAACGGAAAGCTTCCGCGGCTTGACCTACGGCCATTCCGCCGCCGTCGAGCGTGCGGCAACCGATGCGCCGCGCCTCCCGCAGGAGTTCCGTCTCCAAAGGGAAGTAGATGATCTCGGCCACCCACAGGTCTGGCCTGAGCAACCCGGCGGGAAGCGCCATCCCAGGGTGGCCCGTCTGCCCGGTCGCCGTGGCATGGATCAGCCCTTCGGCCGATGCCAGGCTGCCTGCGACGTCGTTCGAGGCAGAGACGCGCTCTTCGCCGAAGATCTTCCGGCATCGTTCCACCAGCGCAGCGCACTTGCTCTCATCGATATCGATCAGCGTCAGGTGCCCTGTTCCCATCTTGAGGATGGCGTAAGCCGTGGCCGAGCCTCCGCCGCCGCAACCCAGTTGCACCACGCGGTTGATGGCAGCGTCCGCCATTCCTCGTTTGAAATTGGAGGCGAAGCCCAGCCAATCCGTGTTGTGCCCGAAACGCTTCCCGTCGCGGAAAACCACCGTATTGACCGCGCCGAAAGCGCGCGCGTCTTCCGAAATGTCGGTCAGCAGCGGCATCACCGCCTGCTTGCACGGGTGCGTGATGTTTAAGCCCGCGAAACCCACGCGTTCCGCCGCTGCCAGCAACTCTGGCAGCGCGGCCGGCCCGCGCCCCGGAGCATCGAGGTCGATCAACTGATAGAGGCAGGTCAGCCCGTGCTCGGAAGACTCCCGCTCCTGCATGGCGGGTGTTCGCGAAGCCTGAATACTGGAGCCGATCAGCCCCAACAGGAGCCGGTTTCGATTCCCTTGCAAGGCAGGTTGTTGCGTCGTCATTCCATCCTCCACTATTTCGATGTGTCCATGCGGACCCTTGTCGCCGTCGGGAACCAAGGACTTACGGTGAGCCGCCTGGCTCGCGGCGTAACGCGGAACTCCCGGAGCCGGGCCGCTCCGCATAACTCGGTACTGTAGATGATTTGCTGGATGAGTTTCCAACGCGGGTCATCGGGGCGAAATTCCAGTTGCGGCGCTTCCGCTTTCTGACCGGCTTCCGCTCGTGGCTGAGGCGCCTTCATGGAGGGATTCCCGATGTTAAGGCCTGATTGTATCACGCACACATTCATTCGATTCGGCGAACGATCGGCAGGAAACGGTGGCCGATTTGGAGGGTTCCGTGACCAAGGAGCGTTAAACGGCGTTGGAAGCGAGTCCCGACGACTGATTGATGAATTAATATGCTGATTCCGCGGCAGATATTTTGGAGGCGCGGGTCGGGATCGAACCGACGAATAAAGGTTTTGCAGACCTTTGCCTTACCACTTGGCTACCGCGCCCCTGTGGGATTCACTACTTGCAAAGTACCGCGCTTTCGACTGCTAAGTCAAACCGCCGCGGCGGCTTCCACCGTGCCGCGGCATTCGCCCAACCCGATGCGGCGGGCGCCGGCGGCTTCACCCCATCCACGCAGGATCACCTCATCGCCATCCGCCAGGAAAGATCGCACTTCGCCTGAAGTCAGCTCGATGGGCTCGGTCCCGCGCCAGGCAGCTTCCAGCAGGCATCCACGGTTTTCCTTCAACGGACCGGACACCGTGCCGCTGCCGATCAGGTCGCCCGGCCGCAGCGGGCAGCCGTTCGAAGCATGGTGCGCCACCATCTGCGCCAGCGTCCAGTACATGGTGGAGAAATTGGCGCGGCTCAAACGCATGGGCCCGGCCATGCGCGCCGACCGCAGCCAAACTTCGAGCGTGATGGAATAGGCATCATAACAGCCAGTCTGAAGATGCGGCAACGGCTGCGGGTCGCCAGGCAGTCGCGGTTCCGGAACGCAGCGAAACGGCTCCAGCGCTTCCATGGTCACTACCCACGGTGAAATCGAGGTAGCGAAACTCTTGGCCAGAAACGGCCCCAGCGGTTGATATTCCCACGTCTGGATATCCCGCGCCGACCAATCGTTCAACAGGCATACGCCAAACAGATGGTCCGCGGCAAGGTGCGCCGGAATGGTCTCTCCCATGCCATTCCCAGGCCCCAGGAACGCGCCCAATTCCAGCTCGTAATCCAAACGCCGGCTTTCCCCATAAACCGGCGGCCCGGCGGGATTCTCCACTAATTGGCCGCGCGGCCGCCGCACCGTTGTTCCACTCAACACAATCGAGGAAGCGCGCCCGTGATACCCCACCGGCAGCCACTTGTAATTCGGCAGCAGCGGATTGTCCGGCCGGAACATGGAGCCGACATTGGTGGCGTGGTGGAGGGACGCATAAAAATCCGAATAGTCGCCAATCTCGCACGGCAGCAATAGTTCGATGGAGTTGCGGCGCGCCAGCAGAGCTTCTGCACCCGCCTCGTGCGTCACCAGGAAACGGCTAATTCGGCGCCGCGACTCCACACGATCCGCCTTCGGCTGCTGCATCACCGCCTTCATGGATTCGAGGCCGAATGCCGCGGTGGCATCCAGCACCAGGTCGCCAATCGCCACGCCGAGCCGTGGCTGCGGGTTCCTGGCATCGCGAAACATGGCGAAGGGCAGGTTTTGCACCGGGAAATCCGCGCCCGGTTCATTAGCGGATTCCACCCAACTGCGCAGTGCGGGGTCGTGCGTCGCGTCGATCATGGCAGAAAGCCCAACTGACGCAGGCCAGCTACCGGCTCTTCGAACGAGCAGGATCCGAAGCTGTGCGCGAAATCGCGGCGGGCCGACCGCACCTGCTCCGTGGGAAGCCGCAAATAGCGCCAGGCCAGTTCATCGTCCCTGAATTCGAACGCGCCGGCTTCTTCTTCATTGAGCACCGCCAGCACCGTCTTGCGGTCCGCGCCATGCCAGGCGAAAGCCGCGGCAATGAACGCGTTCAGGAAGCCGTGCATCATCGCGACCGGACTGGCCACCGCATAGGTCAGGCGCTGCAGTGATCGTATGGGGTGATGCAGGCCGGCCGTAGCCTTGAAGGGCAGACGGCGCGCGGCAGCCTGGATCAGAAAATCGGCCAGCGTTTCCGATTCCGGAATGGCCTCCGGCGAGACTCCACCGGTGCGGAGCTTGGCAAATCCGTCCGTCAAATCCTCCAAAGAGACCTCGCAATAAGTCGGCAGCCCCAGTTGCCCTGGCAACTTCGTCTCCAGGGTTTCCACCTGCCGCGGCAGGGTGCCGGGGTGTCGATTGATCAGCAGAGAGATGCGCCAGTCCCCATTCATGCGCACTTCCGCCAGTTTTGCCGCGGGTAGAACGATGCGGTTCAGCATCCAGCGCTCGGGAGACGTGCGATACTCTTCGTATTTTTCCGCGGCGCGCTCCAGGGGCAGTGCGGCCGGCGGATAATATCCAGCGTAATCGATCAGGTTGGAAACCAGCGCTCTTAGTGATCCGGCAATGGGCGGCATAACGGGACGGCAGTCTTTATTTTCGCGCGATCCCGGGCCGCCATGGTATCTTTCCTGGATGAAACTTTGCTTTCTTCTCTCCGTAGCTGCCCTGGCTTCGGCCCAACCGGCCGTGCCGCCGGCTCCCCTGGCACGGCTGGAAGCGAACATCCAGCGGATCACCCGTTCGGTCAACGCCACCTGGGGCATCTACATCAAGTGCCTGGAAAGCGGCGACGAAATCGCCTTCAACGCCGACCAGCAGATGGACACCATGAGCGTGATCAAACTGCCGCTGATGGCCGAAGCCTTTCGCCAGATGGGCGAAGGCAAGTTCGCGCTGACCGACCGCATTACCCTGACCGACGCCGCCAAGCGGCCCGGCACCGGCGTCATTCGTTCGATGGATGCCGGCGTGCCACTCACTATCAAGGATCTGCTGACCCTGATGGTGATTGTGAGCGACAACACGGCCACCGATTTGATTTACGACAAGGTGGGCGGCCCGGGTCCGGTAAACAGCCTGATGGAAAGCTGGGGCCTCAAATCCATCCACTCCCCAGGCACCGCCGACGATTGGTTCAAAGCTCTGCGCGCCGCGCCGAATGCCGAGACATTTCACCGCCAAGCCAAGAATCCGTTCGGCCTGAGTTCGCCGCGCGATATGGGCAAACTGCTGGAGAAAATGGAGAAAGGCGAAGCCGTCAGCCAGTCCGCCAGCCGCCAGATGCTGCAGATTATGCGCGGCCAGGTTTACAGCTCGCGCCTGCCGCGTTACGTCGAAGGCTACCGCATTCCGCATAAGACCGGCGACTTCATGCCTTACATCGGCAATGACGTCGGCGTGCTGGAAGGCCAGGGAAAGCGCATCGTGATGAGCGTGTTTACGGCCAACCATTTTGGCGAAGGCGCGGCGCTCGAAGATGCCATCGGCAGGATTGCGGAACTGACCGGGAATTACTTCGCGGCGCGGAATTAGAAACGGCGCAGTGCCGCTGGCCGCTATTGCAGCTTGCCCCGCGCGTCAATCTTCCAGATTTCTTCCACGCGGTCGCCGCGCATGCCGTATGCCTGCTCATGCAGATTCACTGCGACGCAAATGTGATTGGGAATGACGCGTACCCGGTCGCCCAACGCAAACTCACGCCCGGCGCCCGCCAGGTCGATGAAGCCGTGTTCCTCATTCATTTTGTGGAAGCGCGCTCCGGGCGCCTCCACCACGCGGCCGAAAGTCACATCCGGCCCTGCAACCGGCCGGTCCGACGAAAAGGTCTTGGATCCGCCATCGATAATCATGTGGCCGGCGCGCGCCGTGGAAACCACCGTCGCCAAAATGGTGGCCGCGCAATCTTCCAGCCCGCACCCGCCGCTCAACACGGTGTTGACATCGTTGTACAGATAGGTCCCGGGCCGGATCTCGGTCAACCCTTCGATGCGGTGCGAATGGTACAGCGTGGGAGTGGATCCGCCGCTCACGATCTGCAACGGAATGCCCGCGCGCCGGAAATCGGCGCTGATCGCACCGGTCAGTTTCGAAAGCTGTTCTAGTGCCCGCAGGCCGCTTTCTCCCAGGTCCTTGATGTGTCCCGGATAAAACGTAATCCCCTCGAACGACAGGTTCGGCAAACGGCGGATAGCCTCAGCTAATTCGATGAGCGCCGGGCCCGGGGCTACTCCGACACGCCCCAAACCCGCGTCGAACTCCGCCAGCACTCCAATCTCCACCTGCACAGCGTGTGCCGCTTCGGAAAGTTGCTGCGCGGCAATCAGGCTGTCGATCGCCACCGTGATCCGCACCTTGCGCGCCACCCCCATCAGGCGTTCCAGCTTGGCGCGCCCCACAATGGGATAGGCCACCAGCAACCCGGCAGGCGAAGCTTCCAGCATGATTTCCGCCTCCGACACCTTGGCCACAGTCAGCCCCACCGCGCCCGATTCCAATTGCCGCCGCCCGATGCGTATCGATTTGTGCGTCTTTGAGTGGGGCCGTAAACGGAGCCCGTGTTCTTTGGCATAGCCGGCTACGCGCGCCAGGTTGCGCTCCATGCGGTCCAGATCCACCAGCAGCGCCGGCGTTTCGATTTCGGAAACGTGCATGTAGAAAGGATAACCGCAGGCGCGCCGTGGCAGCGGCGCGGCGGCTGCAAGACCGCGGATCCACCTGCCGCCAGCCCGCTGGCAGTCCGTAAGAACCGAACGCTATTTCTTAACGCCGGGCAGTGTCAGGATGACGGTGTTGCCTTCTTTGTCGTAGACCGCTCCGGCCGTTGTGCTCTTGCCGGAATCTTTCGCCTGGGCCGTTACAGCCGGAGCGGCGGACCGCGTGATGGTAACGTCCGACGATCCCGAGATGATGGGCGTGCGGCCGGACGGCTTCGCAGCCACGGTCAGCGGCGCCACGCCAGTCTGCATCGCCTTCAGCACTTCCGCCTCGGGAACCGTCATCGTCATTTTGAACGTGCCGTCTTCCGTTTGCACGTCGAGCTTCGCGGCGCTGTCGGCGGGCTGCTTGGATTTGATCATCATCTGCACCATTCCCAGCATCGCGCCAATCTGTTCTGCGTCTTTTGCCGACCGCGCATGCACTTCGGCACCCAGTTCCAACCCGTGGCTTACCGACAGGCCGAATTGAAACCGGTCGATGGATTCCAGGCCATTCGCCTGCGGTGTGGGCGCAACGAAGCCTTCCGGCCGGTCGCCCAATCCCCAAACGTCATAGCGCGCACGCGCGGCGCCGATGTGTACCGCCAGCGCGGCGTCGATCCGCGGGCCGCTGCCCATATGGTCGATGGTCGCCAACACCGTCGGACGGTCGCCCGCCAGCACGATGGATTCGCTCAGCAGAGCGATCACGCCATCGGTCGGCTTGCCGCCGCCAAGCAACGGAACGTCGTGGTAGCGCGTGGCCTGCGCCCCCAGTTTTTCCACGTCGAAGCGCCCCGTGGCCACAATCAAAGCGGGCGGATTCTGCCCCTCGCCGGTGGTCGCCACCAGCACTTCATCAATGTCACGAAGCGGATCGAAACCGGCCAGGGATGCCAGTTTGAGCCAGTCCACCGCACCCGGCTGAGATTCAATCTGCTTCCGTGCCTGCACCAATCCGGTCTTCGCCAGCGGCGATGTCACCACTTGCCGTAAGTTGATTCCGAACACGACCTTGGTTCCGGCCGGGAAGAAATCCGTCAGGGCCGTGTCGGCCGCGGGAACCACGCGCACGGCCAGAGTCAGCAATAAAAGAGAGCGCGCGAGCTTCATACTCTGTTATAGGAATCGGCACATGGCGATTAAAAGTACACAGTAGATAACACCGGGACGCTAACCTGGGGTCCCCGGAGCCACGGACGCCCCGCCACGGCATACAATAGGCCTTCGGAACCTTATTTATGGAATTTCTATCCGCCAGCCTGTTGGAACTGATCATTCAGACTTCCACCAACCTTCCGCCCGATGTCCGCGCCGCCATGTCCATGACCGCCGGATCCGAAACGCCCGGGACGCAGTCCTCGCAGGCGCTCGGCATCATCCTTTCGAATATCGATATGGCGAAGGATGACGAAGGCGCCATCTGCCAGGACACCGGCATGCCCACGTTTGTCATCCACACCCCTGTGGGAGTCAACCAGATCCGCATTCGCAAAGCCGCTCAGGAAGCCGTGGCGGAAGCCACCCGTCGCGGCAAGTTGCGGCCTAACTCCGTGGATTCGCTCACTGGCAAGAACAGCGGCAACAACCTAGGCGTGGAGACACCGGTCTTCCACTTCGAGCAATGGGAAGAGGATCAGATTGAGGTCAAGCTGATCCTCAAGGGCGGCGGCTGCGAAAACAAGAACATCCAGTATTCCGTGCCGTGCGAGCTGGAACACCTCGGCCGCGCCGACCGCAATTTGGAAGGCGTTCGCAAATGCCTGCTGCATGCTGTCTGGCAGGCGCAGGGACAGGGCTGCGCGCCCGGCGCTCTGGGCGTCTGCATCGGCAGCGACCGCGCCCACGGCTATGAACTCGCTAAGAATCAGCTCTTCCGCACGCTCGATGACGTCAACCCCGATCCTACGCTGGCGAAACTCGAAGCCGACATCATGCAAGAAGCCAACAAGCTCGGCGTCGGCGCCATGGGATTCGGCGGCAAGGCTTCGCTGATCGGCTGCAAGATCACCGCCGCGAATCGCCTGCCCGCCAGCTTCTTCGTCTCCGTCGCCTATGACTGCTGGGCCTACCGCCGCCTGGGCGTGCGCCTGGACGCCGCCACCGGCGCCATCACCCAGTGGCTCTATCGCGACCCCAACCGCCCTGTGGAACGCATGACCGCTGGCGAGGGTTTCCCGCTGACCGGCCGTGAAGTGCGGTTGGATGCGCCGCTCACCGAAGCGCAGGTGCGCGCTCTCAAAGTGGGCGACGTGGTGCTGATCTCGGGCGAAATGTATACGGGCCGCGACAACGTCCACGCGTATCTGATGAAGAACCCGCCGCCCGTCGATCTGCATGGCGCCGTGCTCTACCATTGCGGCCCCGTGATGTTGAAGGAAGGCGAGCGTTGGACGGTGAAAGCCGCCGGCCCCACAACAAGCATCCGCGAAGAACCTTACCAGGCCGACGTGATCCGCAAATACGGTGTGCGCGCCGTCATCGGCAAAGGCGGAATGGGCAAGAAGACCCTGGCCGCGCTCCAGGAATGTGGCGCAGTCTACCTGAATGCGATTGGCGGCGCGGCGCAATATTACGCCCGCTCAGTGCAGGAAGTGCTGGACGTGAATCTCTTTGAATTCGGCATCCCGGAAGCCATGTGGCATTTGCGGGTAAAGGATTTCGTGGCGATTGTGACCATGGATTCGCACGGCCACAGCCTGCACGCCGCCGTAGAGCAAGCGACCGGAGAGCAACTGGAAACGTTGCAGAAGGTGTAACCGGGTTGGTACACTAGACTTTCTCCTCGGCCAGGTAGCTCAGTTGGTAGAGCGCAGCCCTGAAAAGGCTGGCGTCGGCGGTTCAAGTCCGTCCCTGGCCACCACTTCTATCCAGCTACAAACAAAAGAGTTAGAGTTGATTTCCCCTGGTATCGCGGTGACCAAAACTGCGTGTTTGGAGTCCAGCTGGAGTCCACGTTGGCGGAGTTTGGACTCCAGTTGGACTCCGCGAGCGGTGAACTCACTGCAAACAAACGAGCGGAGGGGATAGACATCGGCCTAAATCAAGGCTGCGCTCTGTTGTGAGTCTACGGGCTGCGTAATTCAGAATGGTCGGGTCCGTCAATTGATTATGAGCCACCTCCGAATGGCAGTGAACACGAAGACAAGTCGGTTGCCGTTCTGGCTAGCTACAGCGAGCGTGTTTCTGCTCATCCCTGGTGCGATCTGGGTTGCCGGCTCTGGGACGCGCGTCGATAATTTAGACGCAGGTGGGAGACATTCACTATTCCGAACTCGGCCCAGTGGTCCCGGATACTGAGGGCATGGGGGGAACCGGACTTCGTCATCAGCGCGATAGATCAAGCGGGCAGGACCACCAGTTGTCTGCCAACTCTACCAGTGAGGATCGAACTGTACGATCGGGACGGTCGGACCGTCTCACTGAAGCCAGGATTCGGGGCGTACGGGTATTCGGACCTCTGCTCCGCGGGTAGTCTTCGATTCCATGCCGCTGTCGGCGACGTGCTTTCGCTGAAGGTCACGAGCCTGGGAACCGCGGTCTTGCCCGTCGGTAATCTGATCGTCGTGAGAGATTGGTGGAACACCAAGGACAAATTGGTGGGCGAAGCTCTGGATGAGGAGATTGAGTCCGTGATCACGTGGCTCTCAATTGGAGCTGGGTTCTTGATCGCCTTCGCTGCCGGTTTCCTCCTCCTCAGGAAGTTCTGATCTAGGCCGCGTTCGACTTTAGTTCCTCACGAATAATCCGGCGCAGCGCGTCTTCGAATCTTGGCGCCTTACCATCGAGGTATTCCCGAAGTGCCGCGTTGATGAGGGTCTGATAACCAGCCGCGCCCCCCGATTCTTCCGCCAGTCGAAAGAAGCGATCCACAATATCCTGGTCGAGTCGAATCGTGATCCGGGTCTTACCCTCGGGCTCAGGTTCCGGCGGAAGCACTCTGCCCCGCTTACCCTTGCTGAAATCGTATCGATCTTTCATCGCTCTGCCTCGTACTCCTCGCGCTCGTGAGCTTCCGCAGGACGCGCGGAAATAATCCGAACGTTCTTGCCACGCCACGTGTAGACGACCACGAGCAAGAGACCCGCCGCTCCCATCCCAAGCGTGACGAATCGCTGCTCGCCCGGGTCGGATTCATCATCCGTGATCGTGATGGCGTAAGGATCGTCAAAGACCGGAATCGCTTCGGGCATTCGGACGCCATGTTTGCCGAAGTTGATTCCAGCTTTGCTCTCTTCGTCCCACTCGAAACCCACAACTATAGTGTACGCACGTTTTGTGCATACGTCAAAGGGAAACGCCGGAGTCCAAATGCCTCACCAGGGCTGCCATAAACCGGAGTCCACGTGGAGTCCAAAAATCAAGGCTGGACTCCTGGAGTCCAAATGGCGTCCAAATTCGTTGGAGGCGCAGGATGCCGAAGAAAGCTGGACAGATGAGGGGCGGCGCGCGTTGTCAGCGCATATCGAAGAGGGCTATCTCCAAGCCGAACGGGGTGAACTGATCGACGCCGACCAGGCCCGTCGCGATATTGAATTATTGAAAGCCCGCTGGCGTAACGAACGACCTCACAAGCAATGAGCGCCTATGCGCTCACGCCTATCGCGAAGGCGGACATTTTCGACATTTGGTCTTTCATCGCTGAGAGCAGCGAAGATTCGGCTGAGCGCGTGGAGAAAGCGATCTACGATGGATGCGGGTTGCTTGCCGAAGGTCCACTGCGCGGCCACTCGCGGCCTGATCTCACCAGTCGGCAGCTTCGCTTTTGGACCGTGACTCGCTATCCGAATTACATGATCGTGTATGGACCAGAGGCGGCTCCGCTTCAGGTTATTGCTGTCCTGCACGGCAAGCGAAACCTCGGAAGAACCCTCAGACGTCGTTAGTTCTGACATATTCCGCCCCGGCGACGCATGAGGCCCGCTCCGCAGCAGCCCTGAGGATGTCGGAGGGACGGCTTAGTCGAGATGATTGGGAGTTGCGTAGTCCCGTCCCCTGGTTTCCGGACGCATTTCCGAAGCAACTCGGCCCGCGCCTCAGGCGATTCTGGACTCTTTCTTCAGCGCCTCGTGAAGCAGCGTCTTGATAACCGTCTGGTAGCCCACACCGCGTTTCTCAGCCAGCTTGCGGGCGCGCTCGATGTCGGTGACGGGCAACCGGACGGACACGTTCCTGGTGGGCACGGCGCCGCGGCGGCCGTGTTTCAGCAGCAGATCCGCGATCAGCTCTTGATGCTTGTCCCACCATACCGCTTCCTCGGCTTCGGACCGAAACTCGGGCGTATCGACTACAACCGGCTTGGCCTTCTTCGCTTTCATAGCTTTTCCCTCACCTTCTTCTTCGCCGTGTGCGCCGTGATGACGCGAACCTTGCCGCGACGCAGCGTGTAGACGAACTGTAACGCCCGGCCCGCGTCCGTCAGCCCGGCGCACAGCACGCGCTCTTCTCCCCGGCGCCTCTGCGCAGCGATCATCAACAGCGGATGGTTGGCGAACGCCTGCTCCACGTCCTCCGGCGTGACGCCATGCCGCGCGATATGGGCCTTGTTCGCGTCATCCCAGTCAAACGTCGCCGCACGAGCCATGTATCACTCTATTGTATATACAAATAGGTATGGCGGCAGCTCGGGTCACAAAAAATGCGTGCCCTTTCCAATTGCACGGTTTTCGCGTAATGGTGTAATTGGTTGCTGGCACCGGTTGTTTTCCCTCGGGCTTTTCCCCCAACCATATCCCCGCGATGATTTTACATCGAGCGCAGCAATGAGTAATTCGAGTAATTCGGGGACAAGTAATTCGGGGACAGGATGGTAACCTGTCCCTAGTTTCCGTGTCTCAGCATAAGGGTGCAGTCCATGCTACGAAATTCCCCGTCACCGTGCCCTTGCATTCGGGAATGGCGTAGCCTCGCGCCGCTCCCACCTGCCGGACTGTTTGCGCGATTCAAGGCTTGAATCTCAGGCACGCCGTCCCCTCCATGGCGCGCATCACCGTGGTGGCCCTGCCGCCCCCGACACATCCAGCCCCACTTCCTGGTTGTCATTCAGCCCGCCCGCCGACACACCAAACACCTTCAGCTTGGCCGACCAGCCCGGCGGCCCCGCCACATATCCCAGCAGGAATCTCTCTCCCGCGCGAACCGTCACTCCCTGCAGCCAGGCCAGCGCCACTACGCCTACTTGGCTGTCCTGCACCAGAGAGGGCGGCGGGTCGGCTGCGTTCACAAATTGCAATGGCGACTGCTGGTCGCCCAGCCCAAACGTCACCGCCACGCCAACCAGGTCGCGCCCAGCCTGCAGGTACACCGCAACCCGTTCCCCCCCGGCGGAGTTCTCCGGACTCCCCAGCACCAGCGTGCCGCGGACTTCCACCGCGCGTCTGGCCGCGTTCCGCCCGCTACTTGCCGCGCTTTGGGCGGTTTGACTGGCGGGAGTTTGACCAGTGTTGCTGGCGCATCCCCCCAGCGAGGTTCGTACCGGTCGGCTGGGGTCCAGATTGTTCACGCGGAACAGCTCCACAATCAGGTCGCGGATGTCCAGGACGCCGTCGCCGCCGCGAGTCGTCGCGGTGTCTAACGGGTAGGCGTCCATGGCGTTGAAGCGGTCCGAACAGACGGCTGGCGTGAACCCGGGAACATTATTAACCGCGAACAGAATCTGGATCAGATCCAGGATATTCAGCACCCCGGACCCGAAATTCGGCGCCGTATCCGAGGTATACGGGAAAACGTCACCCACCAGGTAGGTGACGGCTGCCTGATCGACTGGCGTGGCGGCGGCGTAGTTGTTGTTGCCACCCTGCGTCGCCTGAATGGTGCAAGTGCCGCCGGAGACCAGCGTCACCATCGTACCCGATACCGTGCAGACCGATGTCGTCTGCGAATTGAAGCTCACCGGTAAGCCGGAGCTGGCGGTCGCGCTGACCGTGAAGGGCGCGGTGCCGAAGACCTGGTTCGAGAAAGCGCCGAAAGTGAGGGTCTGGGGCGCTGGCGTCACCTGGAAGCTCTGGTTGACTGGTGTGGCCGCAGCGTAGTTGGTGTTGCCGGCCTGCGTCGCCTGGATGGTGCAAGTGCCGCCCGAGACCAGCGTCACGGTCGAGCCGGATACCGTGCAGACCGATGTCGTCTGCGAATTGAAGCTCACCGGTAAGCCCGAGGACACGCTCGCGCTGACCGCGAAGGGCGCGGTGCCGAATGGCTGGTTCGTGAGCGCCCCGAAGTTGATGGTCTGGCTTCCGTGGGTCACCTGGAAGCTCTGGCTCACTGGCGTGGCGGCGGCCCAGTTGGTGTTGCCGACCTGCGTCGCTCGACTCGTACAGGTGCCGGCGGCGACCAGCGTCACGGTCGAACCCGATACCGTGCACACCGCCGGCGTAGTCGAACCGAAGCTCACTGTCAGGCCCGAGGATGCGGTCGCGCTAACCGCGAATGGCGCCGTGCCGAATGGTTGGTTCGAGAGTGTCCCGAAGGCGATGGTCTGGCTCCCCTTCGTCACCTGGAAGCTCTGGTTCACCGCTGTGGCGTCGGCCCAGTTGGTGCTGCCGCCCTGCGTCGCCTGGATGGTGCAGATGCCGGCGGCAACCAGCGTCACGGTCGAACCCGATACCGTGCAGACCGCCGGCGTAGTCGAACCGAAGCTCACCGTCAAGCCCGAGGATGCGGTCGCGCTAACCGCGAAGGGCGCCGTGCCGAATGGCTGGTTCGAGAGTGTTCCGAAGGCGATGGTCTGGCTCCCCTTCGTCACCTGGAAGCTCTGGTTCACCGCTGTGGCGGCGGCCCAGTTGGTGCTGCCGCCCTGCGTTGCCTGGATGGTGCAGGTGCCGGCGGCAACCAGCGTCACGGTGGCGCCCGCAACAGTACAGAAGGCTGGGGTAGCCGCGGAAAAGCTCACTGCCAGGCCCGAGGAAGCGGTCGCGCTGACCGCGAAGGGCGCCGTACCGAATGGCTCGTTCGAGAGCGCCCCGAAGGTGATGGTCTGGCTCCCAGGCGCCGGGCACTCGACCGTTAGAGTCGCGTTAGATTCCAGAGAACTGCTGTTCGACGCCGTCACTGTCGCGGTGTTTGTGTACTCCGCACAGCTGGAGGTCGACGTACTGCTGGTGACATGCACTGTCGCTGTCGTGCCGGCCGCCAGGTTCCCAAAGCTGCAGCCCAGCGCCTGTCCTCCGGCCGCGCCCGTGATGGTGCATGTTCCCGGGCCGCTGTAAGTCGGGCTGATGCTCCAGTTCACTCCGGTTCCCGCCGGCAGAGGATCGTTCAAGGCGGCCGAAGTCGCCGTTGCCGTCCCCGTGGCGGAGTTGTTGCTCACCGTCACTGTGTAGCCCATCGCCATCCCCGCCGGCACGGCCGTCGCGTCCGCGGTTTTCGAGATGTTCAGATTGGGCGCGGAAGTGAAATTGAAAAGAGCCGAGACTTCCGAGGCAGTCAATGCCCGGTTATAAAGCCGAACTTCATCCATAGCGCCATTCCACGCTCCGCTCCCGTTAGGAGCCAAACCCATATATAAAGGAAGGCTGGCGTTCGCCGGGGCAGTGAATGTGTCGCTGGCCAGCGCGACGCCATCCAGATACAGGATGGCCGTTGTGCCGTCGTACGTCCCTGTCACCAGGTGCCAACCTGAGGTGACCGTGCCACCCAGCGCGCACCCGAGGCTCTGTCCACACGTACCGGTCGAGCCGGTTCCGTTATTGATGAGGAACTGGTACATTATTCCGGTTGAATCCGTCTGCAAGGAAAAACCCGAGTAGTTGGTCTCGGCGATTTCCGCATCAGTAACTTGGCGGCTAACTGCCGGATTCACCCACGCGGAGATGGAAAACGTGTTGGTAAAGGCAATCGCCGGAGTAATGCCTTCGCTGTTAGATCCGTTGAAACTCAACCCGTAAGTGAATTTCCCTGTGGTCCAGGTGGTATTGGCGAGCGTTGCGTCATTCCCGTTCCCCGATACATCGTGAGCCACGCTGCCCGAATCCTCGTTAATTGGCCAATAACCGAGCAAACCGGACGTCAGCGAGGTTCCGGTAGAGAACTGAAGGAAGACCGGTGTAGCGCCGGTCGCGTTCACGATGACGCCGTTGTGGGTCACACTGCCATACCCGGACGCCGATGCGGTGACGGTATAAGTCCCAGCCGGAATCCCGAACGTGGAGAAGCTCCCTTTGGCGCCCGTCATCGCACCGCCGCTGAAACCGGCACCGGTGAAATCGATCTGGGCGCCGGAAACCTCCTGCCCGTTCGCATCGACCACGGTCCCGCTAATATTCCCCAACATGGACAGGGCCAGGTTGACCGTTACAGCCCCGCTGGAACCCACTGCCGTGGTGGAGGGAGTCGCGTCGATGTAGTTGGGAGCCGAAGCCGTCAGGGTGTAGGTGCCGGGCCGCACCGTGATGGCGTAGGCGCCGGTCGAATCCGTCAGCGCGGTACCCTCGTTCAGCCCTCCCGACATGGCCTCCACCGCCGCGCCCGGAACCGCGACACCGTTGCAGGTCACGGCGCCGGTAAACTGGCCGAGAGTGACTCCCATCTGGATCGTCAGCATGGTGTCGGCGCCGGCCACTACAGCGGCTTGCATGGTGACGGCCGAATAGCCCGGCGCCGTGACCGTGATGGTGTACGTTCCCGGGCTCAAATTGGCGATGCGGAACAGCCCATTGGCATCCCCTGTATTCGGATCTACCGCCGTGGTGAAAGACTGGCTGCCAGCGGTCACTTGGGCGCCCGTGATGGGGAAATTGGAACTATCGACCACCTGGCCCACCACGCTGCCCTGCGTGGCCGACGGCAAGCTCCCGCCCAAGGCGGCGCCGGCATTGACTACGCCATATCCAATGTGTTGATCCCACCCGATGTAGGGCGTCCGGGCAGTTTGCTGCAACCGCTGGGCGATGTCCGCTACCGAAAGATCCGGGTAGAGCATGTACAGCAGCCCGGCGACTGCGGCGACGTGAGGCGTCGCCATGGATGTTCCCGATAAGACGCCGTAATTGGTGCCGAAGTTGCCGGAGGCGGCATACGTTGGCAGCGTGGAGAGCACATTGACGCCCGGCCCGGCGATTTTGATCCAGTTGCCGTAAGTGGAGAAACTGGCGTACGCATTGTTGCTGTCGGTAGCGGCAACTCCCAGGACATGGTTGCCCCCTGCAGGGTACTGCAAGCTGTTGTCGCCGCTGTTGCCCGCCGAGGCGACCACCAGCACGTTGTTTTGCCAGGCCCAGTCCATTGCCGTCTGCATAGTCTGGCTGTATCCGGGGCCACCCAAACTCATGGAGATGACCTGGGCGCCGGCGCTGATCGCGTTGTCGATGGCCGTCGCGATGTCGGCATCGCTCGCCCCATACTGGCCTGCAATCGTTTGAAACACCTGGTAGACAATAATTTGCAGCGGATAGCCGACGGAAGCTACCCCGGTGCCATTGTCGGTGCCGGCGGCGATTGTTCCGCCGGTATGCGTGCCATGCCCGTTACTGTCCTCCCAGGGGCATGCCGGCGAGGAGACCGTAGTGGGCTCAATTGCCTTGCTGTCCGCCCAGTCCAACTGGCCGCCCTGCGCCGAATTCGTGGAAGTGCCGCCGGCATTCATGAAGTCCGGATGGGTGCAGTCGACGCCCGTATCGATCAGCGCCACTTTTACTCGACCGGCGCCGGTGCCGGCGGAGGCGGCCGTCAGGTAGTGGTCAGGCAGGTAACTCCAGGCCCGCACCGCCTGGAGCGTGGTCAGATCCCACTGCTCGGTAATCATGGGGTCGTTGGGAGGGATCACCGTGGTATGGCGAATCCGGTTCGGCTCCACATATTTCACCAGAGGAGAGGCGGCCAGAAGCTTCGAGACGGTCGCCTGGAATCCCGGTGGAAGGTTGAGCAGGTAGGTATTCCAATGGCTGCCGACGACCTTGGCCACCGCTTGGGGGACCGCGGAAGCGATGATCTGGTTGATATCGGCCCCGGGTTGCAACCCGACGATGAGTTGGTCCGGCACGACCTGTTGACCCGGGCCAGCCAGAAACTCCTTCCCGCCGAACAAGCACCGGCCGGCGGACAGGCCCACCAGCAACGCGACGAGCAGTCCTCGACTCCTTGCTGCCCATCTGAACCCGGAAGCGAGGTCTTGCGCAAACCACTTATGGCCGATAGACCGAATGGCTCTATTCTAACCCTGTCCTCTAACCTGGACCGAAGTCCCTCGGCACGAAAGTGCTGCGTCCGATCAGTCCCGCAAAGTCGGCATCGCGACTGGTGAAAAGGGGACGCATTTTTCAATCCAGGGGGATAGATTCTCACAAGAAAGCGTCCCCTTTTCGTCCCAATGCACGTTTGCCTGCCCGCAAACTCCGCTGGGGAGACTATTTCTCACCGGCCAAGAGCCGCGAGATGAAGGAACATCGCTACCGCCAATCTGGGAACATTCGCGCGGTTCGTTCGGGGGCCAAGGTGTTGTCCTTGCCTGCCCAGTTTCCGAATGGCGATCCGACCGAAGCCTCCCTAATTCCGCAGGCCGCCCGAGCCCCGATGCGGGAGGTAACCGGCAGGCGATCACGATCTCGGTTTACGATCGATGAATGCCCGTCTCCGTCAACTTACAGACTGTTCCCCCCCGCAAGTTGGCCGCGGTACGGCGCGAGGTCGCGCAGGGCTCGGTGGGCTCGGCGTGGGGGCCGGCCCTGGCTCAAGTCTGGGAGTTCATTCGCAGCCAGCCGGGCCTCTGGACTGATGGCCACAATATTTTTCTCTACCACCACCCGACACGGCCGGGCGCGCCGATACTGTGTGACTTCGGTGTCGAGGTCACGCGCACATTTGAAACTGCGGGCGAGGTGCACGCGACCGAAACGCAGGGGGGCGAGGCTGCTGTCGCCGTCCACCGCGGCGCTTACGATCGCATGAACGAGGCGCACGACGCGATCAGAAAATGGATGGCGGCGAATCGCCGGGAGTCCGCTGGGCACTCGTGGGAGGTATACGGAGATCCGACGCCGAATCCGGCCGCCACTGAGACCACGGTCGTGTACCTTTTAAAGTAGCGTTCGCCGCGCCTGGGCTTCGTTCTCGTCGGTTGGGCCACACCGTCTGTTTCTTGGCCGGCCGGTTTACTCAAATTCAATCTTCGTGGACCGCCCAGTGCTGTTCCCGCAAATGGATGTCTGGCCACGCTAATGCGTTGGTGCAAAGCGTAACGGATCGCAAGCAGCAAATCGTGGCACAGTTCGTCGGACCTCCAACGGCGCTTCAGGAAGCTCTTCCGAGTGCAGGGAGAGTTCTGTTTTCCCTTGACAAGTCCTTATCTTGGATGTCCCCTTTTCGTCCCTCCGTGCTGATGCGTGCTACCCAATGCCACAGAGCGCTTCAGAATCAATCACCTACCGCTGAGAGTCCACCCGGAACGGCCAGGTCGGACTGATCAGGCACCGCCATTCCGCGGGCCCGGGTGTGAAGGCGATTCCCGCCTTCCTTATGCTGTCCTTACGCCCTACCTCACGCTTGCCGCGAAGTGCGAAAAATGTTACGCTGTAATTGCCGTGAATTGTTCTTTGGGACTCCTGCAGTCCGCAACCCACGGTTCGGTCTGTTCCAAAAACTCTGACCCTGGCGCCTTCACGGCACCAGGGTTTTTTATCGCACAATCCGTCCTCTCCCACTGAACCCCCCCCAGCACGCCCGTTGTATCGTTCTGAACCTCTCCGCCATAAACCAAGGTTGCAGTACCTTTCTCCGCGGGATTGTATTCTTGACGCTATGCAGCATCGTAAATTTGCGCCATAATACGTACCAAGCCACTCCGTGAAGGGGAATCCGGATGGCTGACGGGGCCTTCCATGCTCATGGGACGGTTGTCGGGGATCAAACGGGCTCAGGTTGGTACACTCGGGCTGGTAGCTTGTCTGGCAGCGGCGCCGCTGCGGTTTGCCGGCGCCCAGGAGTTGATTCCGTCCGCCGGACCAGGCGGCTCCGTGCGGCTCTTCAACGGCGATACCGCCATTCTGGAAGCCACCGATAATCGCAAGGACCTGCCCTGCACCGTCACCCCCGCGAAGCCCGCCGTGGGCTTCGATCTCAAGTTTCACGCCGGCTACGAAGTGAATGTTCCGTTAAAAGAACTGGCTGGACCGGAGAATCAGCTCACCATGGTCTTCCGCGTCAAACGCGTGGATGCCGGCGACGAAGGGACCTATCTCTCGCAGCGGACTTACGTTCCCGGCATTGATGCCGACGAAGGCGGGCAAGCCACTCTGCAGGGCTGGTTCAACCTGGGTGAAGGCAAGTACCACATCGACTGGCTCATGCGCGACCGCGCCGAACGCATGTGCTCCTACCACTGGGACACCGAAGCCAGCCTGCCCGCCAAGGATAAGCAGATGGCTCTCAACATCACGCCCGGCGCTGTGCAGGTGTTGGACCCGGAGATCTATAAGCCGGAGGCGCCGGTCAAGCGCGAACAGGCCGACGCTCCCGTCAACATCAAAGTGATGATGAACTTCGCGCCGCAGGATTCCACCTCCGCCGCTTTGCAGCCCATCGACACCAGCGCCCTACTTTCCATCCTGCGCAGCATCGCGCGTGAGCCCCGCATTTGCCGCTTTTCGATCGTCGTCTACAACGTGCAGGAACAGCGCGTTTTTTACCGGCAGGATGGCGCGTCGCAAATCGACTTTCCGGCCCTGGGTGATGCCGTGAACGCGTTGCATCTGGGTACGGTCGACCTGAAGCGCCTCGCCCAGAAACATGGCGACACGGATTTCATGTCTGATTTGATCACCCGCGAAGTCAAGGACGCGCAGGATAGTCCGGACGCCGTGGTCTTCGCCGGAGCCAAGGTCATGCTGGACGACGCCCTGCCACCCGACACCCTCAAGCAGCTATCCGACGTCAAATTCCCTGTCTTTTACATGAATTACAACCTGAATCCGCAGGCCAATCCCTGGCACGATTCCATCAGCATGGCGGTTCGCTTCCTGAAGGGCGCAGAGTATACCATCAGCCGGCCGCGGGATTTATTCTTTGCCTGGACCGAAATCATGGGCCGTATTGTAAAATTAAAGACAGGGAGGACCGCCACCGCAGATGCTTCAGCGCACTGATCTCACGCGCATTTCCGCCGTTGCGCTGCTCACCACCGTGGTAGCCGCCTCGGCCTTCGCTCAGAAATTCTCCCCGGAAAACCTCGGACCGTCTATCCCCACCCCTGAACCGGTCGTCGAACGCATGCTATCCCTGGCCCATATCAAAGCCGGCGATGTGGTCTACGATTTAGGCAGCGGAGACGGGCGCATCGTAATTGAGGCCGCCCAGAAATATGGCGCGCACGCCGTCGGCGTGGAAGTAGTGCCCGACCTTTGCCGCAAGGCCGAGGCTCGCATCAAGTCGCTCGGCCTGGAAGACCGCGCTTCCATCGTCGAGGGCAATGTCTTCCGCGTGGATCTGAGCCCAGCCACCGTCGTCACGCTATACTTCATGACCAGCTCCAACGAGCGCCTTCGGCCCAACCTGGAACAGTACCTCAAGCCGGGCACGCGCGTCATCTCCAATCAGTTTCCTATCAAGGGTTGGAAGCCGGTCACCGTGGAACACGTCAGGGCCGGGATGGATTACACCATTTACGTATACGAAATCGGTCGTGAGAAGTAGCCGCCGCTACTTCGTTTTTCCGGCACTCTCTACGATGGTTTGCGCCAGGTAATTCACAATCTTGGCACTGTTGCGAGCCATTTCGTAATACGCTGCTTGCAGCAGTTGGTCGCGCCGGTTCAGCAGCGTTTCCTTGATCTGTTGCTGCACCCGCGGATCGTTTAGGTCGCGCTGCCCCGCCGGTTCCTTCTCGAACACCTTCAGAATGCGGAAGCCTTCCGGCATATTGATGATGGGTGAGATCCCGCCCGGCTGCAGGGATTCCAGCATCTTGCGCAGTTCCGGGCTCAGTTTCTCCAGTTGCGAGGTGGGGATGAAGCCCATGTCGCCGCCATTGGGAGTGGTGGTGGGGTCTTCCGAATAGCTCTGCGCCAACATCCCGAACTCTTCGCCCTGCTGCAGACGGCGCTGAATCCCCTGAATCTTAGTCTTGGCCTCCGCCATGTTTTGCGCCTTGTCGCCTTTCAGATTCTTGATGTTCGGGTCGGGATTGGGCGTCACCAGAATCTGCGCCAGGTGAATCGTCGGCTCGGCCGAGTTATAAGCCGCCTTATTGGCGTTATAGAAGTTCGCCACGTCCGCGTCCGTGATGTTGATGTGCGATGTGATTTCCTTGGCGATCAGCTTGTTCACCGTCAGGTCGCGGCGGAATTGCGCTTTCAAATCGTCCACCGTCATGTGCCGCTCAGCCAGCTTCTTCTCGAATTCTTCCTTCGTGTACGGCGCCTTCATCTTATTGATTTCGGCGTCGATGTCCGCGTCCACGGCCGTCAGTCCCAGCTTTTCCGCGCGCTGGCAGTAGATTTCCGTGGTGATCAGCCGGGTCAGAAGATCCAGCTTCTGGGCCATCACCTGGTCTTCGTTAGTCTCCTCCATCGGCTGGGGATACTGTGTCGCGTAAAGCTTCTCGAAGTCCGCTGTCTTGATCGGCACTCCGTTAACTTCGGCCGCCACGCCGGCCGGTGGCGCGTGTTTACAGGAAACCAGTGTCAGCGCGGCCGAAACCGCGATAAGAACTGCGAAATTACGTTGCATGCGATTCCCCATTGTAACCGGAAGCCGGGCGTCTGGTTTTCCCGCCGCATCGAATAAACTAGGGGTGGATGAGAGTCGGCATCATCGGCGCCGGAGCCGTCGCCCGCAAGCACGCCCGCGCCCTCCAGAACATCGGCTACCGCGTCGCCTTCTGCGCCAACCGGAATGAAGCCGCCGGACGGGAGTTCGCAGCCGGCTGCGGCGCCCGGTTCCTTCCCGCCTGGCAGGATGTTTGCCGCCATCCCGAAGTGGATTTCGTCGACCTCTGCACTTTTCCGCAGTTTCGCCTGGAAGCCGTGGAACTGTGCGCCTCCACCGGCAAACCCATCTTGGTGGAGAAGCCCATGGCCACCAATCTGGAGACCGCCCGCCGGATGATCGACGCCGCCCGCCGCGGCGGCGTGCTGCTGGGCGTGGTCAGCCAGCACCGCTTCGATGACGCCAGCCTGTTCCTCCACCGCGCCGTGGCCCTAGGCCGCCTGGGTAAGTTGCTGCAGTGCGATTGCTACCTGAAGTGGTTCCGTTCCGCCGACTATTACCGCCGTCCCGGCAAAGGCTCATGGAAAACCGAAGGCGGCGGAGCGCTGATCGGCCAGGCCATTCACCAGGTCGACCTGCTCCGCTGGTTGGCAGGCCCCGTGCGGGAAGTGGCCGGCATGTGGCAACTGGGCGCGCGCCACGCCATCGAATCGGAAGATGTGGTCAACGCCGTGGTACGCTATGCGAGCGGCGCCACCGGCGTGCTGCAGGCCTCCACGGCCTTTTGGCCCGGCTACCCGGAACGGATCGAACTCCATGGCATGGCCGGCACCGCCGTCATTTCGGGCGACAAACTCACCCGGTGGGATGTGGAGCGGGATTACGGCGATCCGGCGCCCGTAGTTGGTCAGACGGCATCCGGCGCATCCGACCCCATGGCCATTTCGCTCGAACCCTTCGAACGCCAGTTCCGCGATTTTGGCGAGTCCATCGCCACCGGCCGCAAGCCCGTCGTCTCCGGTGAAGAAGGCTACCAGGCCCTCAAGTTGGTGGACGCCGTCTACCGGTCCTGCCGCACCGGCCAGATCGTCCGGCTCTAGTTCCCTTGCAGACGCCTCTTGATCGGGGCGCCACACTCTCGGAGCGGCCAAACCGCGGGTATGATGATACCAATGGCTCTGTCCTGGTTGGTGGTCGGCGTTGGGGACATCTCCACCAAACGGATCCTTCCCGCCATTCTGGCTGAACCGCACAGCCTGCTGGTGGGAATTGTCACGCGCGATTCCACCAAAGCCGGGCCCTATGGCGTGCCCGCCTGGGAAACTCTGGACGCAGCCCTGGCCGCATGCCCGGCCGATGCCATCTATATCGCCACGCCCGTTTATGTTCATGCCGCGCAGACCATTGCCGCTCTGCGCGCCGGTCGCCACGTGTTGTGTGAGAAGCCCATGGCGATGGATTACCAGCAGGCTCTCACTATGCAGCAGGCCGCCGAAGAGGCCAGCCGCACGCTCGGCGTTGCTTACTATCGCCGCTTGTATCCCAAGGTGGAGCGCGCGCGCCAGTTGCTGGCGGCCGGCGCCATTGGGCGCCCGGTTTTCGCGGAAGCCACGTGCCATGACTGGTTCTATCCGGCCGGCGCGGCGCGCCAGTGGCTGCTTGATCCAGCCAAGGCCGGCGGCGGCCCGCTCTATGACATCGCGTGCCATCGCATCGACCTGATGAATTACCTGTTCGGCCGTCCTCTCCGCGCCACCGGGTTCCGCTCCACCCTGATCCACCCCATCTCGGTGGAAGACAATGCGACGGTCATGACTGAGCACGAATCGGGCGTGCGCGGCCTGGTGGATGTGCGCTGGCATTCCCGCGTGGCGCGCGACGAGTTCCGCATCCGGGGCACCGAAGGAGAGATGGATTTGACGCCGCTGAATTCCCCGGCGCTGGTCTATCCCGGGGGCGCGGAAGAACTCCCGCCGCACGCCAATCTGCATTACCCGTGCATTGAGGACTATGCCTGCGCGGTGCTGGAAGGCCGCGCGCCGCGCTCTACCGGCGCCACCGCGCTGCAAACTGAATGGGTCATGGGGCAGGTGGCCCCGAAGCCGTTGTCACATTTATGAAAGTTGCATCGTTAGGACTCCGATGATGTCTTCCGCCAGCCTGATATTCCTTCTGACCGCCTCTTCGGCAGCCGCGCAAATCGCCGGCCCGCTGTCGTTCGAGGTGGCGTCGGTGAAACCGTCTGCCTCTGTCCCTTCCAAGGACAACAAGATGCGTGCCGGATTAACATTGAGCGGCGCCCGGGTCGAAATCAATTCCAGCACTCTGGCGGACCTGGTGCACATCGCGTATCGCGTCCAGCCCTATCAGGTGGCGGGGCGGGATTGGACAGCCACCGAACACTATGACGTCCAGGCCAAGATGCCGGATGGGGCGGACCCGGACCAGATGCCGGAGATGCTCAGGGCCTGCTGGCGGAGCGCTTCAAGCTGGCGCTGCGCCGTGAGACTGCGGAGCACGCGGTCTACGCTCTGGTGTTGGGCAAGAACGGTCTCACGCTGGCAGAGGCGCAGCCGGACCCGCCTCTGCCGCCCGGCGCGCCGGACAAACGAAAGGCCGTCAAGAATCTGATTGCCAATGGCGCTGTCCGTTTGGACCGGAATATGACGATGGCGGACTTCGCGGATTTTGCCGGCCGCTTCGTCGACCGCCCGGTCGTGGATATGACCGGAACGCAAGCCACCTACAAGATCGCCGTGGACATTCCGCTCGATTCGGCGAAGCAGGCCGCGGACAACAAGATGACCGGCCGCGGCACTGAGGCGCCGCGCAGTAATTCCGGTTTCGCCACGGATCCTTCGGCTTCGCCCATCTTCGCCATCGTTCAGAAACTGGGTCTGAAGCTTGAGCCGCGCAAGGCGCCTATGCTGGTTCTGACCATCGACCACGCGCAAAGAACGCCCACGGAAAATTAGCTTCCCCCGCCGCGCAAACACACAGCGGATTCCACGGGACTCACGCTGTACACTGGAACAATGTCCCAAACGGCAGAAGCCGCCACAGGCCTCAAGCGCGAGATGGGCCTCCGCGACATTACGCTCTTTGCCATCGCCTGCATCGTAGGCACGCGCTGGATTCCCGCGGCGGCGCACGCCGGTTCCGGTTCCATCTTATTGTGGCTGGTGGCGGCGCTGCTGTTTGCGTTGCCGGCGGCCATAGCGGTGGGCGCGCTGGTGGTGAAATATCCCGGATGCGCGGGCGGCCTGTATGTCTGGACACGCGGTGATTTCGGCCGCTGGCACGGCTTCCTCTGCTTCTGGGTCTATTGGATGGGCATCGCCTTCTGGCTTCCCACCGCTGCCATGTTTTATATGGGCGCCGGCTTCTATACGCTGGGCCCGCGCTATGCGTATCTGGCCAATAATCGCACCGCGCTGATTTCCGCCGCGCTTGTTGCTATCTGGGTAGCGCTTGCCACCAATATTCTGGGCGTCGGCGTTGGAAAGTGGACGCAGAACGTCGGCGCGGCAGCTACCTGGATGCTGGGGATCGTGCTGGTGGTGCTGGCGGTGCTGGTAGGGGCGAAGCGCGGCGGGGCCACCCACATCGACATCATTCCCCACTGGGATTGGGGCACCGTGAGTTTCTGGTCCACCATTGCCTACGCGCTGTCGGGGCTGGAGATGGCGGCCATGATGGGGGCGGAAATCCATGACCCCGTCCGCACGCTGCGGCGCGCCGGCTGGATTGTTTCGGCATTCGCCACGCTTTTCTATGCTTCCACCACGCTCGCTCTGCTGGTGTTGCTGCGGCCGGAAAATATTAGCGAGCTGAATGGCCTGGCGCAGGCCGGGGAATCCGGCGGCAGGGCGCTGGGCGTGCTGTGGCTGCCGCCCATCATGGCCGTCCTGGTGATGGCCAGCGCGGTGGGCCAGTTCGGCGGACTGGGCAGCTCCGTCTCGCGCCTGCCCTTCGCGGCGGGCGTCGATCATCTGCTGCCGGCGGCCTTCGGCAAAGTGCATCCACGCTGGGGCACGCCCCACGTTTCCATCCTCACGTTCGGCGCCGTGGCGTCGTTTCTATTGGTGATCTTCCAATTGGGCGACACGATGCGCGCCGCCTACCAGGAACTGATTTCCCTGATGGTGATCACCGGCTTCCTGCCTTACCTGTATATGTTCGGCAGCGCCTGGAAGTGCGGCAAGCGGCTGAGCGCCATCTCCGGTTCGGCCATCACTCTGCTGGCGATACTCTGTTCGGTGGTGCCGACTTCTGAGATCTCGAACGTCTGGCTCTTCGAAGCCAAGCTGGCCATCGGAACCGCGGCCGTGATTGCCTCGGCCTGGCTGGTGTATCGCCGCAGCGCGGCCGTGCAGACTGAGGCCGTGGCAGTCCACTGAGTGGGGCAGCCAATCCTGGCTGCCGCCGGCTTTCCAGCCGGCGTCGCCCGTCGGCTCCCGACGCGCCTGCCGGCAGGTCCGCATGGAAGAGTGGCTTCCCGCCGACGACAAGCTGAACTCCTGGTGGGTCGGACGATTCGGTCTTCGTCGCCTGTCGTCTTCGGAGAGTACGCTGCCCGACAGACCGCAAGAGGTGATCGTCCGTCCCGCCTGGGGAAGTCAGGATCGGCGGCTTGTCGGCGGAATTCTTCGGGCGTCCCTATTCCACCGTGAAGGAATCCAGGTCGACAAACAGGCCGCTGGATTTCGGATTCGCGCGCCCTGTCACGCGAACCACAGCCACGTGGCGGCCCGGTGCGAAACAGCAGAAGCGTGTGTGGGCTTGCCACTCGATGATGGGGGAATACAGATCGATAGTCCCTTGGACGGCGCCGTCGATGGTCACTTCCGCCACGCCGCGGTTAGGGGCTTTGGTGTACTCGTAGTCCAGCGCGGTTCCGCTAAACACGATCTGCGCTTCGCTGCCCTGAATCTCGGAATAGCTGATGGTGTGACGGTCCGAGCCTTCGAAGGAATTGCTGTGAGTCCAATCGCCGCGGAAAATCAGCGCCGGATCGCTATCGTCGTAGAAGCCGCGGGACACCATCACCACCGGCCGTTCCTGGGGCGGGCGGCAAGTGGGCTGCAGATGCGCCAGATAATGATCGCCCAGTTCGTACTCTGCCACCGTGCAGCGCTCCAGCATCTCTTCGAGCACGGGGGGCTTCACGTCATTCGCCGGAGAAGGCTTGGGTGCAATAAAATACTCGACGCCCCAGCCTTGCATCAGGCGCACCATCTCGGGCACGGTGACCGTGTTGCGAATTGCCATGAGCGTGTCGAACTGGTGCCAGTGGTTTTCGTACACAATGCCGTTCAGCCCGGCAATCGAGCTCTCGCTGGCCATCAGCACCGTGGAATTGGGATGCATGCGGTTGTAGGCATCGATCACGTCGCGGAGCGGTATGGCTTCCGTGCGGAAGCGGTCTCTCTCCGCGCGGGAGAACGGCAGGCGCAGGCTGAAATCGCGGTGATAGTAGCTGGATGATGGCAGGAAGCACGTATTGACGACGATGGCGGCCGCCACAAACAGAATCAACGCGCGCTGCAGCCATCGCTCGCCCGCGGCCCATCCCAGCACTGCGGCGAAAGGCACGGAAAGCAGAGGCAGCGCCGTATAGAGGTAGCGCGCGTTGGGCTGCGAACGCATGATGAAGAATGCCGCGCCCAGCGCCACCACGGCGGCGCTCGCGGCCGCTCGCTTGCGCAGGAATAGAGCAGCCACCACCGCAAGCGGCGCCAGCAGCAGGTATTGAAATCCGAACGACCCGTCCTGCCCTTCATACGTCTTGCTGGAGTGAAACGTCAGATCGAACAGAGTACTCCACGTCAGCGGTCTGAGGAAACGCGCATCCACCAGGCCGGCATTAGCTGGTAGCAAAGGCGATTGGAACTTGTCGTTGAGAAACGGGAAGACGGGGTTGCCGCCGGTCTTGAAGTAGGCGATGGTATACGGTGGCAGCGCGGCGCACAGCAGCAGCAACAGCGCGAGCGCTGCTACCAGCGCCGGCCGCCGGCCCAGTGCTCTTGCATGACGCACCGTCTCCCACGCCGCGAACGGCAGCGCCAGCAACACGAAAGGCAGCGCTCCCAATTTAGTGGCGAGCGCGGTTCCGCCCAGCACCGCCGCCAAGTACAGGTACCGCTTCTCTCCGCGGTCGCCAAAGCTCCAGACCGCCGCTATCATGCCCAGCACCATGGTGGTGAGCAGGTTCTCCACGAAGAGCGACCCGGTCACCAGTTGCACCAGCGGCGTGGTTGCGAACAGCGCCATCAGAAGAAATGCCGTGCCGCGCGACGCCATGCGGCGCATGCCGAAATAGAGCAGCGCTTCAATCGTCAGCAGCATCGTGAAATCGATCAGATGCGCGGCGTACTCGCCGCCCAGCAGATAGTTGATGGAGTACGTGAAGTCGGCTCCCATCGGCATCACCGACCACAAGAAGCGCGCTGGCTGATAGGTCAGCAGATGGTTGGCGGCGATGTTGGCGGGGATCGCTAGGTGCATCGCCAGGCCATCCGCGCTGGTCTCCGGCATCAGCGCGACAAACCAGTGCGCCAGCAGGAAAAACACCATTGTCGCGAAGGCTGCGCGCTCACCCGCGCCACGCAGTTCCGCGCCGCGCAGCAGGCGGAACCAGCCGAGCATCCGCCGCCACGTTCCCCGCGGATCCAACCCAATTGGCATGGCCAGCAGTCCGGCCCACGCGGCCGGGTAATTCACCGGAAGCCGCGCCACCACGTACATCAGGAAAATCCAAACAGCCATTCCCAGCAGCGTGGAGAAGACCTGCGACTGCACGTCATCACCATGCTTGCGGCCGAGCAGCCGCGAACCCAGCGCGCACGAAGAGACCAGGAAGAACGCCACCGCCACGAGCGGTAGCGGGCCCACCGACAGTGCGGTACCCACCAACGCCAGGCCCGTGACGACGCTCGCGAAACTCCAGGGCACAAGCAACAGGATGGGCAGCGATAGCCCCAGAAACATACCGATGAAGCGGGTAAAGCGCTTGATCCCAATCGGCAGCCAGATCTCCTGCGAAAACAGGTGGCCGGTGCTGAAACCGTAGGCTTCCACCGCCAGCACGCCGAGCAGAATCACCACCACCAGCGTGGAAACCAGGCGGACCGGAATCAGGCGCTGCGGCCGCCCTTCCGTGGCTTTCGAAACGGCGGCCTCCGGCTTGAAAATGAAAAGCCGCTGAACCGCAAAATTGACAAAGAACAGCAGCGTCTCCACCAGCAGCTTGGCGATCACCGGGTTCATTCCCAGTGTGCTGTTCAGCAGGCGAATGCCGCCGTAGGATGCCGTCCCGCTCGCCAGCACCAGTGCCAGGTACTTCGGCAGAACCACGCGATGCTTTTGGTGCGTGTAGAAAACCGAGCTGCGCACCATCGAATAATTGAAGCTCACTCCGAACACGCGGCCCGCCACCTGCGAGGTCAGGATGGGCCAGCCATGCCGGTACGCCAGGTAAAAAACCAGGCTGTCCAGCAGCGCGCTAAGCACCGAAACCGATCCGAACCGCAGCAGGACGAAGTAAATCTTCATCGAATCCACAATCGGGTTGAAGTGCGAAGACTTGTTTCCCGGTTCGTAGATGGTGCGAATGCTTTCCTCCACGATGCCCACGCCCAGCTGATGGGCGGCAATCAGCATTTCCAGCTCAAACTCATAGCCGGTGGATTCAATCTTCAGTGTGCTTAGCGCAAAGGAAGCGGGCAAACCCCGCAAGCCGGTCTGCGTATCGGCCATCTTGCGCCCCATCAGGGCATGCATGATGGTACTGGTGAGAATGTTTCCGAAGCGGCTGCGCAGCGGCACTTCCTGGTGAAAGGTGCGGCATCCCAGCACCAGGCTTGCGGGGTTCGCGGCGAGCGCCGCGGCTACGCGTTCGATGTCGCCGGGGTCATGTTGGCCATCGGCATCGGCGGTCACCACGCCCACCAGTTCCGGAACCGTGCAAAGCGCGTGATTGATGCCGGTCTTGAGCGCCGCGCCCTTGCCTAGGTTGGTGGCGTGGCGCAGCAGTTGGACTCCGGCAAACGCACCGGCCTCTGCAAACACAGCCTCAAACTCAGGACCGCTTCCATCGTCTACCACCAGGATGACCGGGAAGTTCCGCTCCGCAAGCGCGCGCACCACGTCTACCAGTGCGGCCGACGGCCGGTAGGCGGGAATCAGGACTGCGATCCTGTTGGCTTGTTCACCAATCATGTATGAAGACCTTCAACTACAACATGCGACGGAAACAGAATGCAACCACGGTTCGGAGACTGGGCCGGCATTACTTCACGGCAACCGTAATGCCGGCCTTACTGGTGGCGCCGCCGATGGTCACGTCCAGAGCCAGGGCGGAACCCGGAACGGCGTTCGCCGGCACCAACGCATTGATCTGCAGCACTCCCACGATGATTCCCGGCGCTTCGCCGGCGTAAGTAACTTGTGCGGAGAGTCCACTCACGCGCGCTGAGACAGACTCCGCCGGAAGCTGAATATAAGGCGGCTGTGCCAGCGTGCCCTCGACGGCTCCGGGCATGGCGCCGCCGCCGGTTGCGAAAATCTGGATCACCGAGCCGCGCGCCGCCGGGTTCGAAGCGGAATTTACGGAATTATCTTGATTCAGAATCGCTCCTTGACCCGTTCCGGATGAGTCTTGCGAAAAGATTCCCGGCATCGACCCTTGTATCGGGAGCGCGACGCTGTTTGAGATGCTACCCAGGTAACTCACCTCAACCTGCGCGCCGGACTGGCCCTGCAGCGCGAACGGCGCCACGGCGGCCACCTGACCGGCCGATGCATAGACCATGGGAGCCGCGATGCCGTTGAACAATACGCTGGCGCCCCCGGCTGTCGTCGCCACAACCCCGGCAGTGACCACCGGCTGCTGTAGCACCGCCGGTCCAAGGTTCGAGCCGAACAGAGTGACTAACTCACCGGGAGCGATGCCGCCGCCCTGGTAGCTGGCCGCATTCACCGCTCCCTGCGACGCGAGCGCCGGCTGTTGGGAGACCGTTACTGAGGGCGCGCTCACACGCGCCCACCATGCCGCCCACTGGCCGCTCTTTCCTTCGGACGGCACCACCGAATATTCCTGAATCGTCCAGAACGTGAGGTCGTCCGCCGGGTCGGTCCAGGTGCGGCTGAAATCCCCCCAGCGGTTCGATCCGGATTGCGTTCCCAGCGCCACGTAAGGGGCTTGTCCCGCCTGGAACAGCACGTCCGGCTCGAGCGCGCCCGGCGGATCGGAAGCCATCCGGAATGAGAATTCGGCGCTGGGAAAATCACTCGCGCTAAACCGGTTGTAGCCGATCAACGCGTCGTTGTTTTTGTTCACGGCGATGGTCGGATAGGCATAGAAATACGTGTCCGTCGGATCGTCAATGCGGCCGCGTTGCAGCACCGTGAGCTTCGACGGATCGATCTGGAACCACTGCACCGCGGAACGCGTGGGCTCGGACAGGGGAACAAAAACGGTCTGCGCGCACCAGATGGCGCCGCCGCGCAGCAGGCAATTCTGGATTCTGCTATCGCCGGTATCGATTTTGCGCATCGAATCGGCCTGTGGCGCGAAATCCGCGCCGTCATTTCCCGTATCGGCCCACGCATCGCTTATCGTGATGTCCCCAACGTTGCCGGCGGCGAATGTCTCCGACCCAACCGGCCCTTCAAGCTGGCTGATTTCAATCGTGCCAGATCCGTCTTGGTAGCCAATGTCTCCGGCAAACGCCCGCACAAAGTAGAGGCGGTTCGGCTGGTTGTCGAAGTCCGCCGCGGGAATCAACTCCCCATCCTCGTCGCTAAACGTCGTATAGGAGCCGTGGCCGTTTTGATAGAGATCGGCCTTGCTGAACACATAGAGCGTGGTATTGACATAGTTGCTGCCGTGGACGGTGAACAGGTTGAGCGATACCACCACCCAGTTGCCGTTGAATCCCAACACTGGGTAATCGCCCCAACTTCCCGATGTCCCGAGGTTGATCCGGTATAAGTTCCAGCTGCCGCCGGGATCGCCGGTCTGCGATACTCCCACCAGCATCGCCGACGTAGTTTGCGCGCTGTCCACGGCCGCGGTGGCCAGCCAGCGGTCGCTCGCCGCGTCATACCGGATGTTTGGATCGAACACATCCGTCGAAGTGGTCACCGCTGACCAAAAACCATTCGTGCCCCCCAGGGCAATCGGATAATTCGTTCGCCACGTGCCGCCCCGCGACTGGATCAGCACCTGCGAGTTGAGCATCGTGACGATGTACTGCGGTCCCACTGCGCCTTCGGTGTCAGGGGGGATCACAGTGTAGTCGTCCACCAGCGCCTGGAAGCCGGAATAGACCGGCGTCACCACGGCCGGCGCTGGTCCAGGCACGTCGGACGCATGTGGCGGATTGCGAATCGCGCCGGCATTCGACTTCGGCCGGATCGCCATTTCCGGGTCGAATATCTCTCGACGCGGACCTTTTTGTGCGGTGTGGCTCGCCGCTTTCTTGGCCAAAGCGTCCAGGTTCACAGTGGCGTGCACGTCGGCCGGCCGGCGCGCGGGCGCGGCCGCCAGCGGCAGGCAGAGCATCAACAGAGAGGCAAGGCGGCGTGTCATGGCGGATCGGGTCTTCCTATTATCCCGTTCTCTTTGTCGCTCTGCCATACTGAAGATCTGTCTCAATGACCCCGTCGCCATCCATGATGTCGCGCGCTGCGCTCTGGCTTACGTTCGCCGCGGCCGCATCGATCGTCCTCTCGATCGCCGCGTTCAATACTCTAATGGCCCTGGCGCTTGCCGCCCTGCTTTTTTCCGGCGAACCCCTGCGTTTGCCGCCCATCAAATTGCCTTTGGGCGTTTTCCTGCTGCTCACCGTGGTGGCCTGGATCGCCTCACCGGATCCCTGGATGGACGGCTTCCCTCAGATCCGAAAGTTCTGGGATTTCTGCATTGTCCTGCTGGTCTTTTCCACTCTGCGCAGTTTGCGGGTTCTGCGCTGGCTCTTTCTCACCTGGGCGGTGCTGGCTGCCGTCGCGGCGCTGCGCGGTTTTGTGCAATTCTTCGCGAAGGTGGAGCAGGCGCATCAGGCCGGAATTGACCTTTACCAATATTACGTTTCGGAGCGCATCACAGGCTTCACCAGCCATTGGAATACTTACGCGGCCGAGGAAATGATCGCGCTGGTGGTGCTCGCCGCCATGCTCTGTTTTGGCACTCGCATGCGCAAGTCTTGGATTTGGATTCTGTGCTGCTTCTTGATGGCTGTTGCGCTGTATTTGGGCTGGACGCGCGCGGTGTGGCTGGCGACCGGCGCCGCGGGCCTCTACCTGGTCTGGTTTTGGAAGCGCTGGATGGTGGCGATGATTCCGGTGGTAGCGGCCGTGGCGTTCCTGGTTTCGCCGTCCGTCATGCAAGACCGCATCAAGTCCATGCTGCATGGTCAGCAGGCCGATTCCAACGCGTTCCGCATCATCGCCTGGGATGCCGGAATTCAGATGATTGAAAAGCACCCGCTGCTCGGCCTCGGTCCCGAAGGCCCCAAGTATCATTTTCAGGAGTATGTTCCGCCTGCCGTTTGGGCCACCCGGCCGCCGGGCTTCTACGAACATCTCCATAACATCTATCTGCAATACGGAGCCGAACGTGGCGTACCTGCGCTGCTGGTGTTTCTCTGGTGGATGATTCAGATTGTGGTGGATTTCGGGCGTGGCATTCGCGCGCTTGGGCCCGGTCCCGGCGAACGGCGCTACTTGCTGAACGCCGGAATCGCCGTGGTGATTGCCGCGTTGGTGGAGGGTGTTGCGGAAGTGAACCTGGGCGATTCGGAAGTGCTCATTATGTTCCTTGTGACGATTTCCGCCGGCTATCTCGCGCTGGAAAAAGATCTGGCTACCGCCCCATGAATCGCGCCGTCCGCTGGCTTTGGTCCAACGGAAGCCCGTAACCGATCAAGCAGAATTGGTCCAGAGCGAACAGTACAACCGATTCGAGGGACCCTCCCAGCGCCAGCCGTTGCTCTTTCTGCCACGGCGTTGTCGGATCGCTGATTCCCACCAGATGGCTGCTTTGCGAAGCGGAAAAGCCCAACACTCCGGGCAGTTGAATCGATTGCGCCGCACCGTTCAAATCGCGATTGCCGGTATAGGTGAAGTTCTCCGTCTTCAGGCAAGTCAGGTTTGCCGGAGTCCAGTCGCCCTTGGGAAAGTTGATCAGTTGATTGAGCGCCGTGGCGTTGACGTCTGCTGGATAAAGAACCTCGAACCGCGCGTTTGCGTGATTCTGGCGCACAAAATTGCGAATCGTCTGCGTGAAAGTGCCAATCAGAGCTGGTAGAAACGCGCATTCCTGAGTCAACCCTGCCGGGTCTGCATACTGATTCGCGATGGTCGCCATCGGTCGCCCGTATGTCGATTGAAAGGTCGACGCGGTGTAAGCGTCATAGAACGGCATGCCCGGCTCAGTCACCGTGGCGGCCGACTGGCCCGGAAAATACCACCATTGCACTTCGCCGAATTGCAGATAGGGCACAAGGCCGGCGTTCGCCATTAAGGTCGCCATGTCTAAGTAGACCTGCTGCCAGAACGCAGTACTAGCCGGGCTGAAGTTAGTCTGCAAGGCCGGCGTGTTCAACCATGCCGCGTCTCCGTTCGGGTAGCGTTGCGCCATGCCGGCCTGCAGGCTGTCGTCGCCATTCTGTAGTTCCATACTGAACGATGCGGCGGCATCGATGCCGTAGCCTTTCAACGCCTGGAAGAACGCGGTGTTCCAATCCCGTGCCGCGCGATTGATCCGCGGCAGCGCGGAGAGGTCCGTCAGCCACTTGCCGTCGTTTCCGCCGGCGAGGGATCCACTCGATACCGCGGTCAGCGGCGTGGGATTGTTCTGGGAATTGTTGGTCACGGCCGAAATCGCCATGCCGTTGCCTGCGATTCCCAATGTGCGTGATGTGACGGTCAGCGTACTGCCCGCCGCGCTCGCCCAAACACCCGTTGAGCCTGCGTTGATCTGCAGTGCGAAACATAGTGCCAGGCTGGCCGCTGTGTCGCCAATTAGGTTCACGTGCTGGATCGCTGTGGCCCCCAGGCAGACCTGCGTCGTCTCTCCGAACTCCGGGCTTCCGCCGAACGTGATCGTCCCCGCGGCATATTGCAGCGTCGGATTGCACAACTCGTAGAACCACGACGCGCCGGCGTAATGGTTGGCGCGGCCGTGAAATCCCAGCGTGTCGATCAGCCAGGCGGTGCGCTCTGGCGCTAGGGCAATCGAGTGCTCCGTATCCCAGTCGGTGGCGAGGGTTGTAGTAGGAATCGCGCCGAAACTGGGCAGGGTGCTGGTGGGCAGCGCCAGTTCCAGAAAATCGAAATACACAGCCGTCCCGGCGGTCCCGCAATGCGTGATGGTGACGGTGTGCTGCTGCAGTCCGCTGAATTGCCCCAGTGCCATCCGCACCAGTACGTCTTCGCCGGGGAGTGCCAAACCCAGGGTCTGTGGGTTGCCGCCGTCTATCTGTACGGAGATCTGCCCGCCGGCCGCCAGACGCCGCGTCCCCAGATAGAGGGTGTGATCCGCACCGGCTGTGTAGGAGCAACCAAGCGCAGACCCAGGCGTGGTCGTGTACTGTATGGATCCGCCCGAAAAATTCCCGGGGCTCTGCGTCCACTGGGAGGCCGGCGAATAGGTCACTGCGGTGTCGCCATCCTCAATTCGACGGCTGCCGGTGCCGGCAACTTGATAGGCCAGGCCGCTTCCCGTCACCTTCCAGTTCGTAACTACTACGGAGAATTCGCTCCGCTCGAAAACCCCGGGCTGCAGAGGTGCAGCCCAAGTCCAGCGCATCTTCCGGATGCGGGTGGTCGGCACCGGCACCAGCGCCGTGCGATCCGGGTCGATGTATCCTGTGAGCGCGCTGAAGTTCAGGTTCACCTGCCATTGCTGCGGTGAAGCGCCGCCGCTGAATGCAGCCGAGACGGGCGACCATATCTCCGTTCCTGAGCCATGCACCGTGCCGTAGACACCGATCAAATTGGCGTTTTCGCCGGCTTGCGCCGCGTAAGAAAGAGTGATCTGCGCGCCGCTTGCGGCTGCCGTTACGGTGCCGTCGCCGAATTGATCGATGGCGCCTGCCAGGGCCGCGGCGGCGCTCTCCAGCGTGTCGCTTCCCAGCAGGCAGTAGTTGTAATGCTCCGTCAGCCAAGCCAGTTCGATGTAATCTCCGGCTGTCGCGACGCCTTGCAGCGTGAATTGTACGGTCGCTCCGGCGTAACCTCCGTTCGAAGGCGTCGAGTATTGGATCAGCGGAACGTCGAACAGCGTATCGACTCCATTGGTTTCCGCCCAGATTCGCAGATAGGGCCACTCTACCGTCGGGTAGAGTGTGGAGTCCATTGCAATACAATTCGTTCGGACTTCCTGATAGCTGAGGTGAACGCCGCTCAAGTCGCCATCCGGAAGATTGCGCAAGGCCGGATGCTCAAAGACGTTGTCGCGGTTCCACTCCAATACGGCCCAATCGAACTGCTGCCGCCAGCTACCCGAGACCGTGAATCCGTTCGCGCTGGTCTGGCTGAGCGCGGCCGCCGCCGTCGGTTCCTGGAAGTAGCATTGCAGGTCCCGGTCGGGCCGCAATTTCGTGAGTTGTTCTGCCATTAGAGTCTGATCAGCACCGTCAGATTGGCGCCCGGATTGGTCTGTCCCACAGAGGTCACTGCGCCGGTCAACTGAGCTCCCGCGGTCAGGGGTGGCAGCGTGTTTCCATTAACGCTGCTGGACATCGTCGCTCCGGCTGGAAACGTCAGCGCACAGTACAGCGCGCCGTTGAGGTTCACCTGAACCTGTACCACCGCATCGGCCGCCGTTCCCAGAACCGCGTAAATGTCCCGCACGGCGTGCGACGCTTCCAGCACAATCGGCGGCGCCACCGGTTGTTGCACCGCCAGGTAGCCATCCACCTGAATCGAATACTGCCCGCCCGACAGGGTGCGCAGTCCGTTGTCGTCGTTGTGCGTCAGGTTGATCCCGGCCGTCACACTGTTTCCTACGTCATTGGTCACGAACAGTTCCGCGCAGGCCATGCGCGCGTCCGGCAGCGTTACCGGATAGCTCCAGTTGCCGCAATAAGGGCTGCCAAAGAAATTGGCCGGAAATGGCGCGATTACGGTTTGGCTGGCCAGGTGGTAAATCGGTGCTGACGCCGCATGGGTGGCCGCGGTGGTTCCGTCGATCCCTCGCGTGACGCTGTACTCGGCGCCACCGTTCGCCACTGCTGTTACCCGCAGGATTTCAGCGTCGATTTGCAAAGTACTGCCTACGACGCCCGGTCCTGCCGCCGACAAACTCAGAGTCTGGTCCGCGCTTCCCATCGCGCCTGCCAGCAAAGTGGTGGGCGTTCCCAGCAGTTCGTCCCAGTAATAAAGAGTGAGCGTGCCCGAAGAAATCGAGCTGGTATTCGTCAAGTCGGTGAACGAAACTCCGCTCAAGACCGCCGTGCCGCCGGCCGTCCCCGGACCCATGCCAAAGAACGGCTGCGGCGGTACCTGGGTATCGGCGGCGCCTGAGCCTCCAATAGCCCATCGTGTCACCAGGCAGAGCCCCGGCGCGCATTCCGCGTTATTGACATTGGCGGAACGCCCGGTAATCTGTACGAGTTCGCCCGATCGGTTGGGGATTGCAAACTGCACCGGGCTGCTTTGGGTGATCGCCGCGAAATGCCAACCGGCCTCTGCGATTACAAAGAAGCTGGTTGCGTCCGGTTCGACTATCCAGGGCGGCGAAACAGTCACGCTGGTAGCGGTGTTCGCCAATATCGGGTACTCCTGCCCAGCGCCGGTGCCTCGCGTGATTCGCACCGTCATTCCGGCGTAACCGTTCACTGCCATCTGCAGCGTATTATTTGACAGCGAATTTGCCGTCTGTGACGTCACTGGCATTTCCGGCTGCAGTTCTCTCCGCCAATAGAAATTGGCATGATCGAAATTCGAATCGGGTGGCGCGACCAGTTGATCGGCCAGGCCCGTGTCGGCAAACTGTGCCGCCAGAGCTTGGTTTGAAGCGATTCGGAATAGTTGCGCCGGCGTCGCGCCGCGATATACACTGAAAGCCGTGGTTCCCGTTGCAAAGCTAAGACCAGTCAGCGTTACGGTGCTGGTGTCGCTCACAACCGTGGCGCATACCACGAAGGAAAGAGCGCTTTCCGCACTTGCGGCATTTTCGCCGCTGACCGCATAGTACAAAGTCTGTCCACCCTTCAGCGTTCCGCCGGTGCCCACCGCCGGGGAAAGAGCCAAAAGCGGCGTGCCCGGCCCGACGCCCACAGCGATGGCCGGCGGTACGAAACTAACTGTCGCGCTCGACTCTATCGTGCCATCGCTGTTTGTGGTCGCGGACTCCTCCACTCCAAACTGCAGGTTGCCTTGGGCGTCCAATACGCTGCCCACCAGAGGGCGTGGCACGCCGGTCGCGGCGTTGCAACTGAGGTTCGTTCCGGTTCCCGAGGTCACCTGTCCGTTCGTATCGCCGTACCAGGCATCGTCGTGGATATGCGCCGTGATCGTGGTGGTCCGGTAATTGGTGGACGGAGAGATCTTCGACACGCGGAACGGCTGCCGGTTGAATCCCTCCTTTTGGTAGGTCACTGTGATGATGTCGCCCGGACGAACTCCAAAAACTTTCACGCTCGTTTGAAACTGAATGCAAGTGTTGCCGTAAATCGTCTTGTCCAGGTTGAATTTCAGTATTCGCGCGGCCTGGTCGTAGTGCGGCAGCCCCACAGCCATCAGGGTCGCCGAGACTTGCTGACCCACTAGCGCGAGGTCGTCCGGATCGACCATCTCGTAGCTGTCCTGCTGATAGCCGTTGAGCGCATCCTGGAACTCCACCGTCATGCGGTTGGGAGTGTCGGCGATGCTGCGCGAAGTCAAGGTCACGGTCGGTTCTCCCGTCGTCTTCCGCAGAATGCCGGAGACTCCCGTGCTGCCGTCGCCGAATTCATAGGCCGGCCAACCGCCATTCAGCTGCTCGGTGCTGTTCGACCCTGCTGGCGCCAGTGGCATCTGCAGCGCCACCGTGTTCTCCACGTTGAGCTGCAGCGCGCCGCCGGAGGTATAGGTCAGGTACAGCCGCGCACAATTGCGAATGCCGCGCACCAGATCGCCCGCCGTGCGCCGGTTTTGGAGTACCAGATTGCACTGAAAACGCGGTAGCGAGATGGTGTTCCCATTCGGATCGATCACGTTGATCGCCTCATCGCAATACGCCGCCGTCTGCGCGAAGCTGACCAAATCGATTTCTGATGCCGCCCAGCCGCTTCTTCGCAGGACGTCTAGAAGCGCCCACGCCGGATTGCTGGAGAACTGGTCGCTGATATAAGTCCCGTCAGGGCCGTAAACCGGAACCAGCAGCCCCTGCGCCAGCACCTGAACGCTTGGCAGCGAGTTGCCGTTATTGAGCTGGTTCGGAACCACCACGGATAAGTACGCCATGCTGCCATACGGATCGCCCGCCGGATTCCCGCTGGCGTCCGTGAAGTTCGGATCCCGGCAGCCGTCTCTGGTTCCAAGAGTTTCGACATTATACCATCCGGTGGCTGTCATGTTCTGCCCGTTGATGCCTAAGGGAATCTGCACGCCGCTCACCAGGACGGTCAGCACACCTTGCATCTGTCCGATTCCTAGCAGCACTTCCAGGCGCGTCAGATTTCCGTCGTTACGCGCAAAAACCACTTCCGGGAAATACCATGCCGTGCCGTAAACCATCGGCACATAGTCGTTGTAGCGTGCCTGGTTGATCGACAGATTTGAAGTGGTCCAGTCTTTCCCGTATCCGCGTACGGCAATGGCTGGCGGAACAAACTCAAGCCCGCCGAATCTGGTGAACATCCCACGCGCTTGGCAATCCGGCCGCGTATAGCCGCACGTCGTGTAGGGTGCGCTTCCGTTCATGGCTCCGCATCCCCCGGCTACGTCTGGCGAGTATCCGCACCGGTAATACATCGAGTATTTGCCGTCCGCTCCGCCGCTCATGGCCTCCGTCCGTTGGTCCAGAGTCGACGGAAAGGTCCACGGGCAGCGGCACTGAATTCGAACTTCCGGCAACACCAGCCGTTGCAGGTTCATGCGGTTATTGGCCGTCAAGCGAAAGGTCGCTTCCTGAATCTGGTCGGGCGGGTTGCAGACTCCCTGAAAGACTACCTGCGCATCGGTCAGCGGAACGTTGTTGCGCAAGTCGTAAAACAGAAAGCTCACCGTTAGCGCCGCGCCCTTCCACCCGCACGATTGCTCAATCTCCGAAAAATGTGAATCCGCGTTGGCCAGCACTATCGAAATGAGTGGGCTGCCGTCAACCCCTTGGTCGGAGGCGGTCTGAATATCGAACGCGCTGTGCCGCAGAACCCGCGCCGCATAGGCCGTCTGTCCGACCGTCACCGCGTGGGTGCTCCAGCTATCGGTCTGCCCGTTAGACAGCGTGCAGTCGAACACAATCAGCGGCGTGTCTACTACCGCTTGTTCCTTGAGATCAGAGATGGCTTGCATAGAGGATATTCATCGTGACGGAGTGATTATTCACGCCCTGCGACGTAACTGTGAGCGAATCGTCGCGCAAGCGCGCGGCTGGATACACGCCGCCCGCCGTGCTTGACTGGTATTCGGAAGGAGCCACCTGCGGCTCTGCCTGCATTCCGTAAACGTCGATCGCGGCCCCAGCTGGAAACTCCAGCCCCAGCAGGATGGATGCCGCCGCCGCGTCGCCCCTTCCAGCGAATGCAATGCGGGTCCAGCCGGGCTGGACTGGCTGCGTGGACCGGTTGGTTCCGATCAACATCGTCACTGTGGTGGCCGCGGCTGCTTTGACCCAAACACTGAGGCAATACGCATAACCTCCCGGCGCCGCCAGAGTCTGGATGAGGCTCTGCGGACCCGTGCCCGAATTGGTGATTAGCCAGCCGTCCATTCCGCCGTTTGGATCGGCGACGCCACCGGTCGCATTCAGGAAAGAGCTCAGGCTCCAAACCACGTTGCTCAGCTGGTCGCTCCATGCGAACAGGTTACCGGCGGGATCGAGAAAGGCAAATCCGTTGAGCGTTCCTTCGGCCGCCGCGAAAAACTGTTGGAGAGCCGCCAGTTCGCCGTCGCTCAATCCGTCATACTGCAGCTGCCACTCGGTCAGCACCCCATTTGCATCGGCCAGCTTAATCACGCTGCCGTCGGCCGCCGCATTGACTACCGTTCGTTGCCGCCACCGCTTCTGGATCGGGAACTGGCTCAGCGCGCCCGTCGTCAGTTGTGGATAAACAAGCATGACCCTATCCCCGGTTCTCCATCACGGTCAGGGAGGTGGTGCCTCGCATTTCCCCCTGCCAGGTTTGGTCCAGTTCGTCGCTCGCCAGACTGCAATCCGGGTATACCGTGCCATCCCACGGGTCTGTGAATGCAAAGCTGCCAAACTGGCCCTGGTCGCCGGAGAAAAACTCCGCGATCGACGCCATTTCGCTTTCGTCCAGATCCACGAACTTCAGTACCCAGCGATGCAGCGGACCTGCCGAATCGCGATACCGCTGCTCCGTCCCATCCAGAAATCGGAGCGCCTGGTTCTGGTACTTGATGGTCTTCGACGCCGGGTACTGCGCCACGGCGCTTGTCTTCAATTTCGGGAAGGTAGCCATATCAGAGATCGCTCAGTACGTCGTTTATCGAACTCATGTTCAACATGGCGGAGCGCACCGCCATGGCAATGTCACTGCTATGATCCATGAACCACTGCGAATCGATTGCCGGCACATTCGCGTTGGTCTGCGGTTCCGGCGGTGCCGGCGAAACGGCTGCCGGCGCCGTAGCCGGCGAGGGACCGGACGTCCCTGCGTACGTCCTCGGCGCGTCCGTCTGATCGTAATCCATGGCGCTGATTCCACTGCCGGTATCGGCGCCTTCAAAATCGATTTTCTCCGGCATAACGTACTTGGTCAGGGCGGCCGGCGCGCTACCGCCGCTGGTGAAGAGCCCGATCAGTCCGGTTACCAGCGGGATCAATCCCAGACCGCTCTCCAGTACCGTTGTGGCGATCGACGATGCCTCGCTGCCGGCGCTCTTTGATGTGCTCGAACTGCTTTGCCCGGACACCTGCGGGGTACTGCCGCTCGTTTGCCCTATTACGCTCTGCAGTGACTCCGCCAACTCATCGCTGGCATTGACGATCGGCTCCAGAACATCCACCTGGCTGCCGGCTGCATTCGAGAAAGAGTCATAGAGTGCGTCTTGTGTTGTGCTGGCCATTGTCCATCTCCAAACGAAACGCCTTTTCCAAAATCACGAACGCCTCCACTTGCCGTGCGCTCAATTCGCCTGTGTAAAGTGCGCGTAGACGCCGCCGCACCAGGAACTCCTCCACCAGGCTCTGGCTCTCCGCCGTAATCGTCGGCCTGGGACACGTATCGAGCGCCACGCCGTTGCGCACCCAGACCGGCACACCGGACGACGCTTCCCCATCGGCCAGCCAGCCACAGCGGCGCTTTTTTTCCAGGCGGGATTTTCGGCAGATGTCGCACCTCCAACCGGCCTGGTTGGATAATTGAAATTGGAAGGCGACAATTAATTTTTTCGTTCGGACTCGTTCAGGCCCGCTTCGGCCCTGACGGCTGCCAGCGCTTCCAGAAACAGGTTTTCCGGTCCTGCTTCGGCCAGCGATTCCGGAGTGGCTTCGAGACCATCGACTTGCAGTCCCGCCACAGCCCGCAAACCCCACGCGACGTATAGGCGGTTGACTTCGGATTGCAACAACGCCGCGTCCATCTTGTCGCCGGGCTCCTGGCCGGCTTCCAGAAATTCCATGCGGCCGGCCAATTCCCGGATCCGTCGCATCAACTCGGTGCGCCTGCCGAACGACATTCGGGAGACCGTGTAGGACACACCGGTCGCCAGACGCGATTCCACAACCGAAACGCTCTCGTAGTTCATGGCGCTATCCGAACGCCACGGCGATTTCGTTGTCGATAGTCCCCTGAGCTCGTGATGGACGAAATTTCCACTGCAAACGGTTCTTGTTGTCGTCGAATTCCGGCACCACGGCAATCACGCTCTGGAGGTAGACTCCCATCAGGTGTCCCGGCGCATCGCCCAACTGGAACATCACGCTGATCGGCGACTGCTGGCGGGCTGCCTGGTAAAGCGCGATTGTGTTGCTGTCGTCCTGGCCGTAAAGTTCGAACGAAGCAGTCACACTCCGCGCCCCCGGAGAGATCGCTTGGGGCAGACTGGAGCCGAACTCATTCGTGCGCGCATCCAGGTTGTTTTTGAGAACAATGGAGGCTTTCGTAACGGTGAAGAACTGCGCCTCTGATGTTCCCAGCCACGCTTGTCCCAGGTTGCCCGGCACAATCGAGTAATCGAACGCGCCCAGTGCCGGTTCGGCCGGGAAACTGGTCAATGCCTGCGCAACGCCTGTGCCCGACCCCAGACTGCTGCTGTCCACCACGTCCTGTGCCAGCCCGGTGAACTGGAACTCGTGGTAATCGCCGTTTACGTCGATCTCCATTTGGTCCACAGCCGCTCCGCACAGCAGTCGCTGCACCGCCGTCGCGGGGCTCCAATAATCGAAGATTCCCACGCTCGGCAATTCCGTCGCTGCCCCATACGTGATGGCCGGCCCCACCGCCGATCCGGCCGCGGGAACCGTTGTAAACGGGGCGTTGAGCTGCACATTCTGGGCGTCCACAATCGCCGCCACAAACCGCATCTCGCCATTGCATGTCACGGCCTGTCCGGCGTTCAGCCCGTGCGGCGCGGCAAATCCCAGCCGGCCGGCTGCCGTGCTGGAAGCCACTGACCCGCCCGCAAACAGCAGCGGTATACCCCCCATCGCGGCTTGAAACAACGGCCCGTAGCTCGGTCCGCCGCCGCTCGTTGACCACGAAGTCAGGTAGGTCTGCAACTCGAAGTTCGTACGCCGCCGGCCGCCCACCGGCAGACCCGGAAACGTCCGGCTGCCTGTCTTGTCTTTGCGGTTGGCCACTTCGAGTTGCTGTTGGATGGTCAGTTTGACTGCCGGTATCCGATTGCCGGCCGTGATGGGTGGGACTTGTCCGTATGCGCTTTCCAGCGCCGTATAAAATCGGTTTGCGTTAGACGAAATATAGGCCATATCAGTTCTTACTCACTCCCATCTCAAAGGTGATCTTGGCTATCTGAATGAAATTCTTGCCGCCGTGCTTCACGGCTCCGAACGCTACCTGGTATTCGCCGGCGTAGAAATCGCCGTCGCCCCAATCGCCGCGACTAGCTGACAGGACCTGTACCAGCGCATCGGCATAGAGTTCCAGGTTGTCTTGTAGTCCGTCCAGCCGGTCCTGCGAGTGCCGAAGTTCAATCGCCATCTGGACGGTGCCCGAAAAGCTGCGAAACTTCTCCACAAGACTGTTGACAATCTTTTCGCAGTACACATTCAGCGATGGATACTGCATGGTGTTGCTTTGGTCAGCCGCGTCGGGCGCTACATTCTGCGACCGCACCTGGCCGGGGCTGAAGGAGCCCGGAGCCGCCACGCTCCCCTGGGTCAGTGCGGCCAGGACGGAGTTCACGCCCGTCGGGCCGGTGATCAGTTGCAGCACCTTCGCCGAAATCGCGCTTCCAATTGTCATGACGTTTAGCCCCGCTGGATGATTCTCGGCGCCGGTCTCAGATAGCTTGGCAATTGGCCGTTGCCTGGTCCGCGTCCGCCCGTCGTTATCGTTCCCGGCTGCAGCCACGTCTGGCCCAATCCGATGGGCGGCGCGTTCTGCAACTCCAGGCCGTCCGGGTCGGTCCCCACGTAGACATTCCAACCATTCGCGCTCGGCGGCGGCGCCGGCGGTAGAACCTGTAGCGAACTCTGGGCCGTGGTGATGGCCGAAGTTATGGCGGGAGCGCCTTCTTCGTTCGTGGAGTTCGTCCACGTCATCGTGACGTAGTACGTGTTGTCCGGCAAGTTGCCGGCTGCCGCCACCACGCTTGGCGCCTTGGCCCGCGCCACGGGCGTCCCGACAGTCCCGATGCCGGTCGCCGCCAAAAGGTCGCGGGCTTGCTTCGCCTGTTCGTGAAACTGATTGCGCCGGGCGGCATAACGGTCGTTCAACTGGCTGGCGAATGCGTCCGCATACACAAGTTCCAGGGAACGAAAGGTGTGCCACAGTTTCAGCGCCCGCGTCACCACCACGATTTTGAGCGACGGCGGCTGCGCCGGCCAGGACCACTGGTTGACGAAGCTCATCCGGTCCAGCAAAGTGGTGAGTTCGAGAGCCAGTTGCTCCTGAGCCAGCGCCAGCTTCTGCGTCACGTCGATCCCTTCGACGTTCGCCACGTTCTGGAGCTGAGAGTCCTGTGCCGTCAGATCTTCAATGCTCGAAACGGGACCGTCTGTGAACAGAGCCATGGGAACCGCCTATGCCTTTCCGGGCTTGCCGCCCTTGATCTGTCTGAATTCATCGCTCGAAACCAGCGCGATTTGGACCTTCTTGGCTTCCGCTGCCGCCTGGGCCAGCCGCCGTTCCTCCGCTTGCAGTCCGCGAAATTCCGTGGCCTGGTCTTCCGTAGCCTCCATCGCCGTCCCCTCGACGATCATCTTGGCGGCAACCGCGGCCGTCACTTCGGTGAGTACGCCCGTCTTGCCGCCGTCTCCCGTTTCCAGGCTCACCACCACGGGATACGGCTCCTTGAACGCCGCCTCCTTTTCACTGATTTTCTGGTAGTACTGTCTCAGGTCCATGCTGTTCTCCTTTTGTCTTCGCTTTCTTGGGGCGGGGTTGGCCATCGGACGCCCCGCCCCAAACACTGCTACGTGTTCACCTGCACGCCGGCTGCGTTGCGCAGAACGCCGCATCCATACAGAATGTCGACTGTGAACTGTTGCGCCAGCGTATTCGGCTGGTAGCTCATCACAACTCGCATGCCGAAATTGCCCAATTCGGCGTATTCCGCAATCGCGCCCGTGCCCGGCAGCGGCTGCGGCAGACGGCGGATCACCAGGCCAAGCGCGTCGCGAGTGAACGCGAGGTTGTGCGTGTTGATGTTAGGGCTCGTGCCCGTCTTCGGAACCAGTTGGGATCGGAACACAAAGAAGTCCTTGATCTTGCCCACCGTTCCGCCGATCAGCGCCATCAAACCGGCGTCGCCGGCAGTCTGGAATTCGCTGAATCGCGGGATCTGCCGCCAGGCGGAGTATGCGGCCGCGTCCACTACCATGTACTTCTGTTCGGATGGCGGAATCTTGGCCAGGAACAGCGCGGTTTCCGCCGCATCGATGGTCGGCTCGGTGATGGGCGTAGCCGCCGTGCCCACCGGCGTGTTGGCCGTAAAGCTGGCATACAGACTCAGAAGATCGCTTTCCACCTTCTCGGCGATAGCGATCACCGCCGGCTGCATGTAGACTTTCAGCAGGTCCGGCACCGCCAGCACCTTGGTGACGTCCGGAATCTGGAACGTGGCCTCAGCGTGCGTGTTCAGCACGATCTGCGCATTTCCCAGGTTCGGATTCTGCGGCTGAACCGAGCCACCCTGCAGAATGTTGTTGGCTACCATCGACGGCGCGATCGGCACGTTGACCGTGTCTCCGGCATTCGCCAGCACCGGTTCGTAATCGCGGTTCACCAGGTTCCCCATCACCAGGTTCGCTACCAATGCCGGCAATGCGTCCGCCGCCACCAGCTTCACAATCGCGCTGGCGACATTATTTGATGTAATTGCTCCCATTCTTTCTCCTTGTTGATTGACTTGTTCTTGCCGGCCAGTCTGCCGGTGCTGCTACATGCCCCGAAGGGATTGTGATGCAACGCGCACGATCTCCTCACGTACTCGCTGCATCTGCTCCGCGCTCATACCTGGGCGGATTTGGTCGATGCTGACTGCCTCTCTGCCCACAACGGGTGCCTTGAGGGTTGCCGTCATCCCGGTTCCCCCCGCAATCCGAGCCGGCAGGAATTCCGGATTCTCATTGACGAAGTTGGTGAGGTAGTCCTTGACCGGCATTTCGCCGCTCTCGGCCCGCGCCACCAGCCGTCCATCTTCGGTACGTACGATGCCGTCCTGCACCGCTTTGAAAGCCAGATCGATCTTGGCTACACCTAGCCGCTGCAGTTCCGCCCGCACCGAAGAGCTGCGTTCGGCCTCTTCCGCCGCCTGGCGGCTGCGTTTATTCTCGGCCACGAGTTCGTTCATCCGGCGCTCCAGGTGCTCGCGCCGCTTACGCTCTTCCAGCAGTTCCGCTTTGTAGGCCGGCTCGCTCTTGGTTTTCTCATCCTTTACAAATTCCTGCACCGCCTGCCGCACAATTGCTTGAATATCCGTTCCTTCCATAGCTCTCCTTATGTCTGTTCGATCTCCTCGGCGACCCGGTTCTTGATCTCCTGTCGCTCATCGCTGAGGTATTTGAGGGCCAGTTTCTTGAACACCTGCTTTTTCAGAGTCACCGACCCGATTCCTAAGTCCAGCAGCTTCTTGGCATCGTCGAGCTCCGTGCCGAGGTCATTGATATCGAACTCGTCCATGCCCACCACGTCGATGGTCACGCCGTCCTGCCTGGCCCCGGCTACTGCTCGCAAAATCTGTCGCAAGGTCTCTTTGACCGCATCGCCATAGGCCCGCAGCACCTCTTCGGTTGTGCTGAAGTCCAGTTGCTTACTCAGCGCGGATTGGCGGCCGCTCGAGCCGTCGCCGGCCTGGGTCATCAGGTAACAGACCCGATAGATTTCGTCTTTCAACACATCCAGGTTGTCTGCGGCGATCTGATAGACCTTGCCTTCGGGTTCGGTCCACCCGAAGCGGTCGTTCGGTCCCATCTGGATGTAATAGGATTCGCCGGCGATCTGGTTCCATTCACGATCTGAATAAATCACCGGCGTGGCGAACAGTCCCATAGTCAGTGCCCAGGCCAGTGCATTTGACTTATTAAAATGTTCTAGCTGGAGCAGGGCGGACTTATTCATCAGCCACAGGCCGTCAGTCACTTTTACCTGAAATACCGGCACGCGATGAAGTGACGCCAGCGCGTGAGACCCCTGGTCGATCAGTTCGATCGGGCTGCTCTCACCGGCCTTGCGGTAGATCTGAAAGTTCTCGCGGTTGTAGTAGATCCAGCGGGTTTCGCTCTCCCACTTTGGGTCGGTCACTTGCGATAGCTGCAGGCAGGATGTGCGGATGACAATCCATTCCAGACCGCCAGTCTCGTCGAAATTCCAGTTGATGACTTCTTCCGGACCGTAGTCCACCAGGTAGGCGCGCGATTGGCCGGAGGCGTCCTCTTCCGCGCGAGACCGGGCCGCTCCGGTCGTCTTTGGAAAGTCCACTACGATGTAGCTCGACCCGCAGACCGCCGTTTGCACGAAGCGCTGCCGGAAGAACTCAGGAATGCTGGTTCCCTTCAGATCGCAGTCGCTGTAGAGCAGATTATAGAAGTCCTTGGCCGCCGTGTCGTTCCCTTCAAAAAGCAGAGCCGGCGCGCAGCGCATCAGCGTGGATGCGTACCAATCGATGATCGAGCCGATGTAGTTCTGGTAAAAGACTCGGCTCAGCCGCTCCTGGTAGATGGGGCCTGGCTCCTTGTGGCGGCACGTCAGGTATTCGGAGGCGTTCAAGCGAAACTGCTCGCCGCCTGCGTAGAGGTCTTTGTACTGTTTCCACATCCGCCTCCGGGCGATGTATTCAGGGTGTTCGCGGTTGATGTTTTCCATGGTTAGCAAATCCGATTTGGCTGGAACCCTATCTTCTGGCCGTTCCTGTCTTCCTGCCATAGCAGATATCCCAGCGCGTCCGAAGCGTGCGTCCTCTTACGGTCGCGGTCCTTGTCCACCTGAGTGGAATCGGCCTTGTAAGATACCTGCTCAAGATCCTGAATCAGTTCTTTGCACTTGGCATCCACCAGAAGGCCGACGTTACCCGAGGCGGATTTCAACTTGGCGTTGGTCAGGTTGATCCGGTCCCGCACGCCTGGGTTGGATGGCGGCACTTTATAAGTCACTCTGGTTATGCCCTTTTCGCCGAAGGCCGCCCGGATCATCTGGTAGTCCGAACTGCCGGAGGTCTTCAGGTTGTTACCCGATGCATCTCCATAAACCGTCACGCCCAGGGGATGTGCGGGGTACCGCTTGATGAATGCCTCCACGGCATCGTAGGTGCTGGCGTGCCGGATTACAATCTCATCCAGTACGCGAAAGACTCCGCCGTTGAATTGGGCCACAATTGAACTCATCGGGTCCACGTTGAAGTCCAATGCCCAAAGCAGCGGCACATTCGGGTCGACGGCCATCCGCTGAATGTGAACGCTTCGGTCAAAGGCGGCGTACACTTGGCTGCCGTCCAGACTCACATATTCGCCCAGAGCTTCCTGGGCGAAGAACCGCTGGTCGTAACTGTCTTTCAAACGCTCGTAGTAGTCCGGCACTTGCGCCAACAGGTGCTTGTTTTCGTCCGGCTTGGCGACAACCGCAACGTGGCCTCGCACTTTCGTTTCGCCGATGAACCGCCGGTATACCCAGTCGTAGCCTTTTGGTGTCCAGGCGGCGAACCCACAGATCCGATGCGCTTTGGGGTCGCGTAAGCGGCCTTCCAGGCGGAGCCATGCTTCTTCGGCGGTGTAAGTCAATTCATCCAGTCCGAACCAGGCCAGGTTGGTGCCGCGCAAGCGCTCGAATTCCTCCATCGAACGAAAGAGAATCTTGGACCTGCTGTCTTTCAGGACCACGGTGTTTTCCGCTTTGTTGTGCTCGATCGGTATCTCGTTTTCTTCCAGTATTTCGAAGAGGGCGGCCTGTGTGGCATCGCGTAACATAGAATAAGTCGGGGCGCCCAACAACCCGGTTCGTCCCGGATTTTGATAAGCCAACCGGATCGCCTCCTGACAGAGAGCCTGGCTCTTGCCGCTTCCGACCGGGCCGGAAAAGCCCTTGAACCGCGCAGGACTATCGTGAAACAGCTTCTGCGACGGGAGCGGATCGTATTCTATTTCTCGTCGGATGACGTTGTCTCGGGACCGACCCATGTCACTTGCACCTCCTTCTCCTGGAAGTCATCCTCTAACTCCTTCTCGAGTTGGAGAAGCTTGAGATACTCCGCAACCGTGGGTTTGAAACTCTTCTCCCGCAATTTCTCGTCGTAACTGGCAATCGCCTTGTCTAATAATTCCGATACTCTTACGTGCTCCCGGATTAGTTCCCAATTGCCGCATTGTTTGCAGTCTTGTTTTTGTGCTGTGGTCGATTCGGTCTTGTCCATGCTGAGCCCCCAAATGGAAAACGGCCTCGCTGCGTTTCGCGAGGCCGCGTAACTCTTTACCCGACTTGAGAGTAACATCGGGCCTGAACTACTAAGACTGTGACGGAGGGCTAACTGGCTGAAAAGAAGTCTAATATAGTAACGAAAAACTTGTCACCGGCTTGCAAGAGTCGCCACAAAAGCTGAATTGGCTTCTCGCAGGTGAGGTGGAAGGCCGCTTTTCGCGGTTCGCACCATGCCTCGACCCGTCAGGGTGACGATGGTGTGCGGTGCTGCCAAGGGTCCTACCGTGCGGCCAGCAAAGCGGGGGCCTTGTCGGCTATCGGAGGCGCCTCCACATTCCACCGCTTGATCCAGAGGAAGAGCGTCAGCAAGCCCCACAAGTGGTATCCGGCATTGATGCGCCGTTCCATGTGGTCACGAATCAGAGTGTGGATGGCGCCGGAATCGAAGACGCCAGTGGCGTCGATGGCGCTGGTGGTCAGCGTATCCATCAGCAGGGTTCGCAACGGTCCTCGAAACCACTCGTGCGTCGGAATATCGAAGCCCGATTTCTTGCGGTCGAGTACAAAGTCCGGCAGTTTGCCCCGCATCAGCTCTTTCAGAATGACCTTCTGGCGGAAGCCCTGGATCTTCATCTTCTCCGGCAGCGAGCGCGCGAATTCCACGATGCGGTGGTCCAGAAATGGAGGACGCACTTCGAGGGAATGCGCCATGCTCATCCGATCGGTCTTATATAGAATGTCGTCCGGCAGGTAATAGGCTTGGTCCACTTGCATATACCGGTCGATGGTGCCCGCGCCTTGGATTCCCAGGCGCTCCACCAGCGGCCGCAGCCCGCTGTCGCTCGATCCGTGCCGGATCTGCCGGCGCCCGGCGGGCGAAAAGGTCCCGTTCCAGAAAAAGTGCGCCTCGTCGGGGTCGAGAAAGCTTCCCTCCACAAAACGCTTCAGTTTGTATTCCAGGCTGATCTTGTCGTCCGATACCGGCAGAAAGCGGTTCATCAAGCCGCTTGCCAGATGGCGCAGGGGCCGGGGTAGGGCGCGCAGCGGCCGCGCCAACCGGTCCGCCATGTATGTCGCATACCCGCCGAATAATTCGTCGGCGCCGTCACCCGACAACGCGACGGTTACTTGCTGCCGGCACATGCGCGAAAGGTACCAGATGGGTAGTGCTCCGGCATCCGCGCTCGGTTCATCCGAATAGTAGGCAAAATCCGCGATGGCGTTCTCCAACTCGCGCTCCGGGTTGAGATCGAATTCGTGGTGATCGGTGCCGTATACCCGCGCGATCTCCCGGAAGTAGGGGCTTTCGTCGCACTCGCGGCCGGCAAAGGAAACCGAAAAGGTCTTCAGCCGTCCCGCCGTCTGGCCTGCCGCGTAATGCAGGATGGTTGAAGAATCCAGGCCTCCCGAAGCCCAGACACCCAGCGGAACATCCGAGATCAAGTGCTCTCGAACCGCGTCCCTCAGCAGCCCGTCCAATTCCTCTTTCGCCGATTCCAGAGAGCCGTCATACCGCGCGCCCGCGGACGGCTGGTACCACGTCTCCAGCCGCAGCTCGCCGTGTTGCCATTCCAGCAGTTCTCCCGGCCGCAATTTCGTGATGCCTTCGATCAGCGTGCGCGGTCCCGGCACGTAATTGACGGATAAATAGCTGTCGAGCGCTTCCAGATCCAAATGCCTCGGAACGTCCGGGTGTTCCAGGATGGCCTTCAACTCAGAGCCAAAGTAGACATCGTCGCCGTGCCGGTAATAATACAGCGGCTTGATGCCGATGCGGTCGCGCGCCAGCACTAGACGCTTGCGCGACTCCGTCCACAGCGCGGCGCCGAACATGCCCCGCATGCGCTCGAAACACTTGGTGTCCCATTGCAGAAAGGCATGCAGTACCGTCTCCGTGTCGCAGTGGGAATGGAAACGATGGCCTAGCCCTTCGAGCTCAGCGCGAATCTCCAGGTGATTGTAAATCTCGCCATTGAACGCGATGGCGGTGTCGCCATCGTCGCTGATCATCGGCTGATCGCCGCCTGCCAGGTCGATGATCTTAAGACGCACCGCGCACAGCGTGGCCTCACTGCCTTCGTAGATCCCCTGCTGGTCGGGACCGCGATGGTGGAGGCCTTGATTAATGCGCTGGGCCAGGTCCCTGTTCCGCTTGCCGTTGAGGCTTGTAAATCCTGCAATCCCACACATTTACGATATGATTCCCGGTTCCCGCGGTGTAAGTCTTGTCAACTCATCCCGGCCGCTGGTGGATTTGCCGACGACTATTACCTAGAGTAGCAATAACGGTTCCGCCTCCGCCTGTAGCGCGGAACTGCTGCCTTCCACCACCACAATCCCCCAAACGGCTCTGCGATCGCGTAAAATGCCATCAACCATTTCGGCCTTTCCGGCGTCTAACCTCCGAGAATCAATATGCAGCGTTGGCCTGGCGTTTTCGCGGCGGCGGTTTCGGCACTGCTTCTGAGTTCGTGTGAACGTCCGGCCGCCTCCGTTCAGGCGGCAACCGTCCCCACCGCTGCCGCGCCGGATGCCCACCACGAGGTGCGCGTCACTGGCGTAATCCAAGCCGTTCACGCGTCCAAGGTTTTGGTCCCGGCGATCACGGGACAGTACAATCGCATGACCCTCACTCACATCATTGGAGGCGGAGCTCAGGTCTCGGTCGGCGACCCCATCGCGAGTTTCGATGCCACCGTGCAAATGGACGCCGCACGCGACGCGCAGGCCAAAGGCGACGACCTCGGGCACCAGGCCGATCAGAAACGCGCGCAAAACCGCGCCGACGCCGAAAAGCGCGCCACCGATTTACTGCAGGCTGAGGCCGACCTTGCCAAAGCTCAGATTGAGCTTCGCAAGGGTCCCGTGATCTCTGAAATCGATCGCCTCAAGAACGAAGAGAAAGCCCGCATTGCCGCTCTTCACGTGGAGAGTCTGAAGAAATCGAACGCCTTGCACGATCAGGCCGACGCGGCCGCGTTACGCATCCTCGAATTGCAGCGTGACCGCCAGAAAGTGGCCTTGGAACGCGCCCAGACCAACGTGGGCAAGCTGGATGTGAAGGCCCCGCTGGCCGGTATGGTGGCGCTCGAAAATCTCAACCGCGGAAACTCCATGGGGCATGCCCAGGAAGGCGATCAGCTTTACCGCGGTCAACCTCTGGTCAGCATCTTCGACCCTTCCGAGATGCGCGTTCGCTGCAGCGTGGGCGAGCCCGACATCGAAGCCCTCGCGCCCGGCAGCAAGGCGAAGGTCTATTTGGATGCCTACCCGGATCTGGTTCTGCCGGCCCACTTCGAGTTCGCCAGTCCGGTCGCTTCCGCCGGCCTCAACAGCCCCATCAAGACATTCACGGCAGTATTCCGCATCGATAAGACCGACGTTCACCTCTTGCCGGATCTTTCGGCCGCCGTGGTGATTGAACCCAAAGCCCCCGAGGGGAGTCCCGTAAAATGAGTCCCGGCGGCAAGCGCATCCGATTCTGGCTCACTCTGCTTGTGGCATTCCTGATCGCGGGCGGCGCCGCCGCGGGCTTCTATCGCCTTCTCAAAGTCCAGGCAAATGTCTCATTTCCCATGGCCCAGGTTCGCCACGGCGAGTTCCTCGTGATTGTCCGCTGCCGCGGCGAACTCAAAGCGGCGCGGTCTATCGAAGTTTATACCCCCATGGTCCCCAATCTCCGCATCGCCTGGATGGCCCCCTCCGGAGAAAACGTGCAGCTCGGCGACCCCATCATTCGCTTCGATTCCAGTTCCTCCCAGCAGGACCTGGCGAAAAAGGAAGCTCAGCTGAAGTCCGCCGCCGCCGCGCTGGAACAATGGGTGGCGCAGGCCCGCATTACCGTGGAGCAGGATAAGAGCGATCTTTCCGACGCGCAGTATGCCGTCGAAAATGCCAGGCTACAAGCTTCGCTGCAGGAAATCAAGAGTAAAATCGACGGCCAGGAAGCGCGCATCGATCTGGGAATTGCGGAACAGAAGCTGAAGGTGGCGCATGCCACAGCCGACCTGCACACGGCGGCCGACCGCTCCAAACTGGCATCCCTCACCCGCCTCCGCGACCAGGCGCAAGCAGATGTCGATATCACTAAGGCGCGCATCGCCCAAATGGAAGTCAAGTCTCCCAGCAGCGGTTTCCTTACTTTCAACCTGAACTACCAGGGATCCATCGGTGGTAACGACGCCAAGCCCTACAAAGTCGGCGACACGGTCTATTCGGGTATGAACCTGGGCGAGATCCCCGACCTTTCCACACTTCAGCTCTCCGGTAGTATTGAGGAGACGGATCGAGGCCGCATCTCTCAGAATCAGGATGTGACCGTTCGCATCGATGCCTTGCCGGAACTGGCTTTGGCCGCCAAGGTCGATGTAATTTCTCCGCTGGCTGAAGTAACGATGAACGAGTGGCCGCCCACCCGCAGTTTCCGTGCTTCCGCTAGCATCACGAAAAAAGATCCACGCCTGCGCCCCGGCATGAACGGCGGCATGGATATTGTGGTCAGCCGCGTGCCAAACGCCATCAGCATTCCCGCCAAGGCCCTGTTCACGCGCGACGGCAAGCCGGTTGTTTACGTTGCTGACGGTGCTTCGTACCGGACCGTGGAGGTGAAAGTGGAAGCACGCAATCCCGATGAAATCGCCATCGCCGGCGTCGCCCCGGATGCGATGGTTGCATTGGTCGACGTCACTCGGAAGGATGCCCGAAAATGAGATTCCGGATCACGGTGATCCTCGCGGTCGTGGCCGTAATCGCGGCGGTGGCCTTCGGCGCCAGGAAGTTGGTCAAGGCCGTCACCACTCAACCAGTGGTGGAGTTGCCGTCCACCAAAGTCAGGCGCGGCCGCGTCACCATTTCCGTGACGGCCCGCGGGGAACTCCAGGGCGGTAATACCGAAATGATCGTGGTGCCTCCGACCGGCGCCGATTCGACTGCCATCACGTCTCTCCGCGAGCCCGGCGAAATGGTGGAAGCGGGCGACGTGGTCGTGGAGTTCGACACCACGCTGCAGGAATACAATCTGCGTGAAGCTGAAGCCGATCTGGCCGAGGCCGAACAGATGGTGATCCAGGCACAGGCTACCAGCAATGCGGGCGACGAAGAAAACCGCTATGCCCTACTCCAGGCGCAATCCGACGTCACACAGGCGGAACTGGATGTGCGTGCCAACAAGATTCAGCCGGCTCTCAAGGCGCGCCAAAACGAGATTGCATTGGATGCCGCCCGCGGGCGCCTGCGCCAGGCCGAGCAAAACCTTGCCAATAAGACCGCCAATACCTCCGCCGGAGTGGCCATTCAGCAAGCCAACCTGGGGAAGGCCAAAGTCACCGCCGAAATGAATCGCAAGATCATTGAAGGGATGAGCGTCAAAGCTAAAACCTCTGGCTATGTCAACATTCAGCCCAATACCAACGTGAACTTCTGGTACAGCGGCATGACGTTTCAGAACCTCCAGCTTGGCGATACGGTGTATGCGGGCATGCCGGTAGCTCAGATTCCCGATATGAAAAACTGGGAAGTCAGCGCCCGCATCGGTGAGCTGGACCGGGGCCATCTGGCCGTCGGCCAGAACGTCTCGCTCACCGTGGTGTCGCTTCCCGGCAGGACCTTCGCAGGCCGCGTGAAGACCGTCAGCGGAACCACCGGTTCCCCGTGGGATCGGCATTTCGAATGCCGCATGACTCTGGATAAGCCATCGTCGGAGATGCGTCCCGGCATGACTTCCAACATGGTCGTCACCGCCGAATCGCTGGACGGCGTCTTGTGGATTCCCTCCCAGGCCCTCTATGAAAGCGACGGCAAGGCCTTCGTCTATTTACGGACCCCCAGAGGCTTCATGCCCCACGACGTCACGTTGCTCAACCGCAGTGAGTCCCAGGCCGTCGTCAAAGGTCTCAACGAAGATGACGTGGTCGCCATGTCGAATCCGGAACAGCAGACCAAACCAGCCGGCACGCAAAACGGCGCCATGCAGGCGCTACAGAAATGATCTTCTCCGATATCGGCCAGGCCATGGCCAACCTGCGGGCTCAGAAAACCCGCACGCTGCTCACCGCCCTGGGCATCGTCTTCGGCGTGGGGTCGGTCATCGGCATGTTGGCTATCGGCTCCGGGGCCAAGGAGGAATCCCTTCGCTTCATAGAGCAACTGGGCGTGCGCAACGTCCTGATTGATTCGCGCCCCACCACCAGTTATGAGGCTTTGCAGCAGCGCCGCAAGTCCTCGCCCGGTCTCTCCGATCGCGACGTCCGCATTCTCAGAGCCAATGTCGAGTCCCTCGAATTACTTTCCGCGCGCCGTACCATGCATCCCTCCCAGGTGCTCCCCAAATCGTCGCACGACGTGCCGGAGTTGTACGGCGTCGATCCCTCGTATGGCCCCATCCACAGCCTTCATCTGGCGGAAGGCCGGTTCTTTTCGCCGGATGAGAATCTGGCGAGCGCGACTGTCTGCGTGCTGGGCGAATCCGCCAAGGTCAACCTGTTGGGTTACGTACCCGCCGTTGGAAAGTTCATCAAGATCAACGATACCTGGCTCCGCGTGGTGGGAGTTCTCAATGAGCAGTTGATGGCCGGTTCCACTTCGAACGGCGGCAGCATGCAGGACATCAACAATATCGTTTACGTCCCCATCGACACCTTTCAGTATCGCTTCTGGGACAACAGCGCCAGCATGAAGGACGATCTGGATGGCATCGAGATCCGTTTGCGTCCCGAGGCCGACAGCATCGAAGTCGCCAAAGTGGTCACCGCAGTCCTGAACTCCACGCATCACAACACACAGGATTTCACCGTCACCATTCCCGCCGCGCTGCTGGCGCAGCAGAAACGCACCCAGACCATTTTCACTTACGTCATGGTTGCCATTGCCGCCATTTCCCTCCTGGTGGGCGGAATCGGCATTATGAACATCGTGCTGGCCACGGTGCTCGAGCGCACGCGCGAAATCGGCATCCGCCGCTCCGTGGGCGCGCGCCGCTTCGACATTGTGCGCCAGTTCCTCACTGAGTCAGTCCTGATTTCCATGGGCGGCGGTCTCTTAGGTATCGGCTTCGGCTTCTTCCTCGCATGGCTGATCGCGCAGACGGCCGAGTGGAAGACCATCGTCACCACGTCCTCCGTAGTGATTGCCTTCGGTGTGTCCGTTTTCGTGGGAGTGGTGTTTGGAATCTATCCGGCCATGAAAGCCTCGCGCATCAACCCCATTGATGCGTTGCGCTACGAATAGCCATCGGCTCCGCGAAACGGCCCATCGGTCAGACGGATTAGAATTGGTCTTCGCTCACGCCAAAACGGCGTCTTCCGTTCGAATCCGGAGGACGCCGCTACGCACTTTATGATGTGAGATTAGCTTTCGAGCACTGCCGTAAGAGTAATATTCGTCTTATACAGCTTCGATACCGGGCACCCCGCCTTGGCTGCTTGCACAGCCGTATCGAACGCCGCCTGGTTAGCGCCCGGGATCTTGGCCTTCAAGTCCAGATGACTTTCCGTGATGCCGAAACCGTCCGCGCCTTTTTCCAAGCTGATGGTGCAGGTGGTCTCCAGGCTCTCGGCAGTCAGGCCCGCGCCCGCCAACTGTGCCGAAACAGCCATGGTAAAGCAGCCGGCATGCGCGGCCGCCAGCAGTTCCTCGGGATTGGTGCCTTTGCCATCCTCAAACCTGGTGTGGAACGAATAATTGGTGCTCGAAAGCACGCCGCTCGCGGTGGAGATGGTGCCGGCTCCGGATTTCAAATCGCCATGCCATTGGGCATTCGCTGTTCGTTTCATCTTTGGCCCTCCAGAGGCCCGCAGATTGGATGCGCCCGCCCCGGGAAAAGTGGCAGGCTTGCCAGTCATTTAGCCGCCTGCAACGAATTTCATTCCACCGCAACCTCCGGATAGATCGAAAATAAAAATGGAGCCAAACTGGCTTTATGATTTCAGAAGAGCAATGCTGGAAAGCCCGCGAAGATCGCGATGCCAGTTTCGACGGCCGCTTTTTCATCGGTGTCGTCACCACCGGAATTTACTGCCGTCCCTCCTGCCCGTCGCGCCGCGCGCTGCGTCAGAACATCCGCTTCTATCAAACCCAGGCCGAAGCCGAACGTGCCGGGCTGCGCCCTTGCCTGCGCTGCAAGCCCCAGCAAATTCCTTCGGCGGCGATGCGCAATCTCTGCCGCTATATTGAGCTCCATTCCACGGAATCCCTGGACCTTGCGGCCCTATCCGCCCACGCCGGCCTGAGCCGATTCCATCTGCAGCGCACCTTCAAGGCGGCCGTGGGACTGACTCCCAAACAATACCTGGAGGCCCACCGCCTGAAACAACTCAAGTCCGGCCTGCGCCATGCCAAGGATGTCACAGAGGCCGTATACCGGTCCGGCTTTGGCTCCGGAAGCCGGGTTTACGAACGGGCCGATACCCGTCTGGGTATGACGCCAGGGCAGTACCGCCAGGGTGGCGAGGGTGTCACCATCACGCACGCCACCGTCGAATCTCCAGTCGGGCTCGTCATGCTCGGAGCCACCGACCGCGGCCTGTGCTTCGTCCAGCTCGGCGAGTCGGATGACGATCTCTTGAAGGCCTTGCGGCGCGAATTTCCAGCCGCTCGCCTGGAGCCCATGGAACAGCCACATCCCCCCGAGTTCCGGGAGTGGATCGATGCCCTCAATCGCCATCTGGCCGGCGTCCAGCCTGGCCTTGCTCTTCCCCTCGATATCCGCGCTACCGCCTTTCAGATGCGCGTCTGGAACTACCTGCAGACCATTCCATATGGCCAGGTGCAGTCGTACGGGGAGGTTGCGGCAGGCATCGGACAGCCCACCGCCGTTCGCGCTGTGGCGCGCGCCTGCGCCGGCAATACGGTGGCCCTGGTCATTCCGTGCCATCGCGTCATCCGCGCAACAGGTGAACTGGGTGGCTACCGGTGGGGCATGGACCGCAAGCGTGCGCTGCTTGATCTGGAGCGCGCCCATCGAGCCGGTTAGAGAATGGCTACGCGGCCGTATTCACCGTGCCCACTCGCTTGCTTTCGAAAGCCGCAATCAGCGCTGCCTGGCCCAGGATGTACCCAAGTTCGTCGACGCCTTCAAGCAGACAGTGCTTGGAAAAACCGTCCACCGGGAACTCCACTTCCCCCCCGCCCGGAGTAGTCAGCGTCTGCCGCGCCAGGTCGATCTTCACCGTCGCCCCGGCGTCATTTTCCACCGCGGCGAACAACTCGGCGTGAACATCCGCCGGCACCACAATCGGCAGCAGGGAATTCTTCAGTGAATTCTGTTTGAAAATATCGGCGAACGAAGTGCTGATCACCGCTCGAAATCCGAATTGCGTCAGCGCCCACGGCGCATGCTCGCGCGAGCTGCCGCAGCCGAAGTTGTCGCCAGCCAGCAGCACCTGCGCGCCCCGCGCCTGCGGCTGATTCAGAATAAAATCCGCCTTGGGATTTCCCTGGCTGTCGTACCGCCAGTCGTGAAAAAGCTGCTGATCCAACCCCTGTTTCGACGTCGTTTTCAGAAATCGCGCCGGAATAATCTGATCGGTGTCGATATTGTTGATCGCCATCGCGACCACGCGGCTTTCGAAATTCGTGAATGGCTTCATAGCAGGCTCCTCACGTCCGTCACTACTCCCGTTATGGCGCTGGCCGCCGCGGTCAACGGGCTGGCCAGAAACGTCCGGCCGCCCGGCCCCTGGCGCCCCTCGAAGTTACGGTTGCTGGTGGAGACGCTGTACTGCCCGGCTTCCAGTTGGTCGCCATTCATCGCGATGCACATGGAACAGCCCGGTTCCCGCCACTCGCATCCGGCCGCCCGGAAAATATCCGGCAGCCCTTCCGCCATCGCCTGCCGTTTGATTTCCTGCGACCCCGGCACCACCATCACCCTTACTTTGGGATTCACCTTCCGGCCCTTCAGCAGCGCCGCCGCCGTCCGCAAATCGGAAATTCGCGAGTTCGTGCAGCTTCCGATGAAGACCACGTCAATCGGATGGCCCAGCAGCGACTTGCCGCCTTCCAGTCCCATGTACTTCAGGGCCTTTTCGATCGACTCGCGCGCCATCGGGTCGGCCACCTGGGCCGGGTCGGGCAGTGTCGCACCAATCGCCATCCCCATCCCCGGGTTCGTCCCGTACGTGATCATCGGCTCCAGCGTATCCGCGTCAATCCTGATGCTCCGGTCATAGACCGCGCCTTCATCCGTGGGCAGTTGCTTCCATCGAGCCACGGCCGCATCCCATGCCGCGCCTTTCGGAGCGTGGGGGCGCGTGCTCAGGTATTGGAAAGTCGTGTCGTCGGGCGCCACCATGCCGGCGCGCGCCCCGCCTTCAATCGACATATTGCACACCGTCATCCGCTCTTCCATGGACAGCGCGCGAATCGCGCTGCCCGAATATTCGAAGATGCTGGCTGTGCCGCCGCCGATGCCTACGCGCGCGATTAGCGCCAGAATAATGTCCTTCGCCGAAACCCCCGGCTTCAGCTTGCCATCCACCTTCACTTCGAAGCTATTCGACTTGCGCTGCAACAGGCACTGCGACGCCAGCACATGTTCCACTTCGCTGGTGCCGATGCCGAATGCCAGTGCGCCAAACGCGCCGTGCGTCGCCGTGTGGCTGTCGCCGCATACCACCGTCATTCCCGGCTGAGTCAGCCCCAGTTCCGGTCCAATCACGTGTACAATCCCTTGCGCGTTGCTGTGAACCCCCAGGCAGCGGATTCCAAATTCCTGACAGTTCGTTTCCAACTGCGCCAGTTGCTTCGCGGCAATCGCGTCCACAATCGGCAGTGAGCGGTCTGTTGTCGGAATGCTGTGATCGGCGGTCGCAATCGTCAGGTCCGGCCGTCTCACTCCAATCCCGCGATCCCGCAGCCCTTGAAACGCCTGCGGCGAAGTCACTTCGTGCACCAGGTGCAGGTCGATGTACAGCAGTGTCGGCGCCCCGGCCTGTTCATGCACCACGTGCGAATCCCAAAGCTTCTCAATAATCGTCCGAGCCATAAGTAATCTCTCTTCGGCGAAGTGGTCTCAGTTAGGAAGTGCTACCGCTTGCCAGCCTGTCTGTCAACGCCAGAAGTGCAATGCCCCTGCCAAGCCTGCGCCACAGGCGCCAGGCCGCCCTGCTAGCGTTATCCGATTGCGGCACACACCGATTCTCCCACCTGTTCGGTGGTTGCGGGCGTACCCGCGGGCCGCAAATCCGCGGTTACCTTGCCGCTCCGCAGCACGGATTCGATGGCAGCGTCCACGGCGGCGGCTTCTTCCTGCAATCCAAAACTGTACGTCAGCATCGCCCCCACTGACCCGATCGCCCCCAGCGGATTCGCCTTGTTCTGACCCGCAATATCCGGCGCCGATCCATGTACCGGCTCGTACAACCCCACCCACGCTCCCGACGGCCGCCGGTCGCCAATCGAAGCCGATGGCAGCAGGCCGATCGATCCCGCCAGCACCGCGCCTTCGTCGCTCAAAATGTCCCCGAACATGTTCTCCGTCAGGACCACGTCGAAGCGCCGCGGGTTCAGGATCAGCTGCATCGCGCAATTGTCCACCAGCATGTGGTCCAGCTCCACGTCGGGGTAACCCTTCGCCATCTCCGTCACCACGCGCCGCCAGAGTTGCGAGTTCTCGAGCACATTCGATTTGTCTACCGACGTTACTTTCCTGCGGCGCCCCTGCGCCAGGTGGAAGGCCATACGGGCAACCCGTTCGATTTCCGAACGCGTGTAAGTCATGGTGTTGACCGCCCGCTCCTCCGCACCGGCGCCCGTAATGCCTCGCGGGGTCCCGTAATAGATACCGCCCGTCAGTTCGCGGACGATGATCATATCCGTGCCTTCTACCAGGTGATTCTTCAAAGGCGAAGAATTCAGCAGCGATGCATAAGCCCGCACCGGCCGCAGGTTGGCGTACACTCCCAGTGCCTGGCGAATCTTCAGTAGTCCCTTTTCGGGCCGCCGGTCGGGCGGCGCATTGTCGAACTCGGGCAGACCCACCGCTCCCATCAGCGTCGCGTCCGCGCCGGCCGCCAGGCGCTCGGTTTCCTCGGGGAACGGCGTCCCCGTTTTATGGATCGCCACTCCGCCCAGCAGTCCTTCGCGGATGTTCAGCCGGTGTCCCCATCTTTCAGCCACCCGGCGCAGTACCTTGGCTGCCTCGCCTGTCACCTCTGCACCGATTCCATCGCCCGGCAGAACCAGAATATTCAGATCCATTGTTCTACCTTAACCCGGCGCGGCACGTGCGTGAGTCGGCCCGCGATCTTTGAGGGTTCCGAGCCGCGACTTGTCGCTCGACCGTAAGGGAGCGCTACCCGCACGCCCGCCACCACGGTAAACCAGGCGGTCCAGCAACTAGTCCGCCGCAACACCCATCGCCTTCTGGCCCGCCCGAATCAACGCCGCCACTTCCTCGTCCATCAGGCCCTTCTTGCGATGGTCGGCCACCGCCGTGAACCGGTGATACAAATCATCCAGTTCTTCGCGGTTCAGATCGAATCCCAGTTCTTTCGCGCGTTCGTGTAGCGCGTGCCGTCCGCTGTGCTTCCCCAGCACCAGCTTGCCTTCCGGGACGCCCACCGATTGCGGATCGATAATCTCGTAGGTCGTCTTTTCTTTCAGGTAGCCGTCCTGGTGAATGCCCGCCTCGTGCGCGAACGCATTGCGTCCCACAATCGCTTTATTCGGCTGCGGCCCGAAGGTAATAATGGAACTCAGCGTTTGGCTGGCTCCATACAAATGTTCCGTGTGAACGCCGGTGTGGTACGGGTAACTGTCCGCCCGCGTCTTCAGGATCATCACGATTTCTTCCAGGGAGCAGTTCCCGGCGCGTTCCCCAATGCCATTGATAGTGCACTCCACTTGCCGCGCGCCGGCCTCGATCGCCGCCAGTGAATTAGCCACAGCCAGCCCTAAATCGTCGTGGCAATGTACGCTGACAATCGCGCAATCGCCCAGTGCTCTCGCAATTCGTCCGATCAATACCCCATATTCCTTGGGCGTCGAGTAACCCACGGTATCCGGAATATTCACCGTCCGCGCCCCCGCTGCCACCACCGCCTTCGAAATCTTTTCCAGAAACTCCGGTTCCGTGCGCGCCCCGTCTTCCGCGGAAAATTCCACATCGTCTACGTGGCGCCGCGCCAGTTCCACTGCCGCCACGGCCTCTTCCAGCACCTGCTCCTCGGTTTTCTTCAGCTTGTATTTCAAGTGAATCGGGCTTGTCGCAATGAACGTATGAATGCGCGGCCGCTTGGCGTGTGCCAGCGATTTCGCCGCACGCTCCACATCCATCGTGCAGCAGCGCGCCAGCGCCGCCACCTGCGCCCAGGGAAATTCCCGGCTCACCGCGTCTACCGACTCGAAATCCCCCTCTGACGCAATCGGGAATCCTGCTTCCAGAATGTCCACGCCCAGTTCCACCAGCTTGCGCGCCATCCGCAGTTTTTCCGGTACCGTCATGCTGCAGCCCGGCGATTGTTCCCCATCCCGCAGCGTTGTGTCGAATATATATACGCGATCACTCATCGATATTCACCATTACCGTCATTATCCGAGGCGGCTCGATGATTTGGCAAATTTATAATATTAGCGGTATGTATTAGTATATGTTATGATGGCCCTGGTGTCTTGCGCGCATCCATGGAACTCTATTCCCTTCAAGTCTTTCTGACGGTTGCAACCGAAAAGAGCTTTTCCCGCGCTGCCGAAAAGCTGCTCCGTACCCAGCCCGCCATCTCCCTCGCGCTCCAGCGCCTGGAACTCGAACTCGGCGAAAAGTTGATCGATCGCTCCGGCAAGGATCTCATCCTCACCGACGCTGGCCGTTCCGTGCTGGAGTATGCCCGCCGCTTTGAAAGCCTGCACCACGAACTGGATAACGCCCTCGCCGAATTGCGTGACAATTCCGCCGGCCGCCTGGTGATTGGCGCCAACGAATCCACCACCCTCTATTTACTGCGCCACATTGAGCGCTACCGCCAGCTCTATCCCAAGATTAAAGTCCAGGTGCGCCGCAGTTTCTCGAGCAAAATCCCCAACGAACTCCTGGACGGAAACCTGGAACTCGGCGTCGTCAGTTACGATCCCTCCGACGAACGGCTCAAGTCCCGCGCCATTTATACCGACGCCCTGGCATTCGTGGTCGCTCCGTCCCACCGTCTCGCGCAACGCAAAACGGTCTCCATCACGGAACTTGGTGAGGAACTCTTCATCGCTCACAACGTCGTCTCGCCTTACCGTGAAGTCGTCCTGCGCGAATTTCAGCGCCACAAAGTGCCGCTCCACATGGATATTGAGATGCCCACCATCGAGACCATCCGCAAATTAGTGCAGAACAATGCCGGCGTGGCGTTCCTGCCGCGCATGTGTGTCGAGCAGGAAATCGAACAAGGCCTGCTTTGCGAAGTCCGCGTAAAGGAAATCCACGTCGAGCGCAAGATCCGCCTTCTCTATCCCACCCGCCGCGCCCTCAGCCACGCCGCCCGCGCATTCCTTGAGCTGCTCGGGTAGCGTAGGGCATCGTTAGCAGATTAGGATGTCCCGGTATCTCCATCGCGGCGCCAGCTTCACAGCCTCGATCAACACCGTTTGCAAATGCGCGTTTCGCTGTTTCGAAATCGGGCCGCGCTGCTGCTTGTCGGCTGAAGAAACCAGAGCGGAAGTCAGACCGCGGTAACTCATCGCTTTCGCCACCGAGCGGAACCGATGCTCAGTCGCTCACTTGACTACGATAATCACCCACGCCGTCAGGTTGCCCGCGATCGGAAGTGTGCCCTGGGGGCCCGCCAGCCTCCAATCCTCGCGGTAAGTGCCGGCGGCGGCCGGCGCGGTGCAGACCAGCGTCATCGCCTGCTGCATACCGGGAGCGATACCGCTTGCCGCATAGGTCTCGTGGGAACATCCCGCATTGCCGGACACATACTGGAAATTGTAATGTCCGGCATCCCAGGTGGAGGTGCCGTTGTTCTGCATGGTTATCTTCACGGTATAAGCCTGCCCGGCGGCTTCCGCGGTGTTATCGGGGACGGTCGAGCCAACGAATGTAGCCGCGTCGGTTGTGGCGCTGACGATCTGAATGGTGAGCGTCTTGCTGCCACCGATGAGAATCGGACCGGATGGTCCCACCATCTGCCAGGTTTCGGAGTATGTTCCCGGTGTGGACGGAGCGGTGCAGTTGAGTTCCACCCAATAGTTGGCGCCGGGGGCATTCGTCCCTAACGGGAAGGCTGCGTGACTGCAGCCGGCATTGCCGGAAATGTACTGCAGACTGTAATTCGGACCCCAGGTGGTGGTACCCGTATTGGTGAAGGTCCACTTTTCCTCGTAGCCCATGCCGTTTGTGACCGTTGTATTGCCGGGAGTGCTGGCGCTGACGAGCTTCGCCGAATCCGCGGCATGCAGAGCTGCGGAGAGATACAGCGCCACCAGCACCAGGTTTGCCGTGGACATATCGGATAAGAATACAACAGGAGGGCGTTGGAAGCAATCGTCAGCAGGCCGCATGTCAGCAGGCCGGCAGTCGCTCCATCTCCGCGCGGAAGATTTCGCCCCGAACCCCATCTGGAAGAAAGAACCGGTTATTTCGAGGGTGCCCGCCGCGTCGATCAATGCGGTCTTATCCGGCTCGAGAGACAATTTGGTGAAACCCTCATCGTGCGCCACGAAGCTTGCGAAAGGGCCGCCCGGCATTGGCCAGTCAGATGATTACCATTAAGCAAGGCGTGTGAGTATCTTCGAGCGGGGAGTGTCATCATAATATTGTCGGAGCCGGGGTTTGGCCTACGCTCGATTAAGGCCAAACAGATTGCCCAATCGACCGCCGCCAAGGTGCTTCATGGGGCGAAAATCTCGTGGAAGGACGAGTGACAGGGTGAAAGTTCTCGTAGAGGTGCCCGCTCATTCGGAACCGGAATCGCCAGCGGAGAATCGCCGTTGCTAAACTTGCGGATGGGGAAAAGGCGATTATGAGCGTCGAAGATCGTTTCAATGAACACTACAGGAAAGGCTCGGCCCCTTGGGACATTGGCGAGCCGGATTTCAACCTGATTCAAGCCGTGACCACTACACCAATTGCTCCTTGCAAGGCTCTGGAAATCGGATGCGGCACGGGCGACAACGCAATCTGGCTCTCACAAAAGACCTTCGATGTGGTCGGAGTTGATAGTTCCGAGATTGCGATTGAGAAGGCCGAGGAGAAAGCTGCAAAAGCGAATGTCTCATGTACGTTCGATATGCTCGACATCCTCAAAAGCCACGTTGGCGGAGCGCCATTTGCTTTCGCCTTTGATCGGGGCTGCTTCCATACCGTGGATTCTCCCCGGGATCGGCAGACTTTCGCCAAACAAGTCAACCATCATTTAGGAGAGAACGGCTTATGGCTGAGTCTCATTGGCAATGCCGATGACGAACGTCCGGGCGAAGGCCCTCCAAAGCGGACTGCCCTAGACATTGCTGGCGCTGTCGAACCGTACTTCGAGATTCTGTCTCTAGTTTCCAGTCAATTTGAGACTCACCTTGCAGTCCCGCCGAGAGCCTGGGTTTGTCTGATGCGGAAGAGGAGGGTGGGGTAACCTGTCGGGCGGATTTTGAGGTAATCCGTATTTCTGCGCTGCCCGGTTAGAAGCACGTAGATGGTAGGAAGCGCCCGGACAGGAATCTTCATCCACGCTCATCCAAACGCCATTTCCCACCGTCCACCGGGCCACCGCAGGACGCTTAGGGGGTCGCTGGTGCGCTTCTTCGGGCCCGGTTGATCGTCCCCCGCCCACGGCGGCAGTTTCGGGCTTTTCTGTCTGGTTTATGCTGGAGAAGTAAAGACTACGGGAACATCATGATGTTCACTACTCCAAAGCAGCGATTGATCGGAATGGGCCTCATAGCGGCAATCCCGTTTGAGTCTTGGATGCTGCGACTTCTGGACACCGTACCGATTGATGTTGAACCCGACGTGCCGCAGAGCGTTCTGGAGCTGTGACGCCACTGTTGCAAAGCGTCGGCGCCGCCCCGCTTTCCCGTCCAAAAACTATCGCCGCCGTTCCAGCACCCTCCCTGTCAACGCAAAGTAGAAATGTCCTATGCCGCGCAAAGTAGAAATGTCCTGTTTTGGGGCCGAAGTGGAGAGGTTGGGTTTAGAGTGTGAATGATTCTTCGGGAGGTCGCGCTCCTGGGGAA
>Ga0182030_10000266_pt1 | contig 92279 bp, 79 predicted proteins | sample 812S3MmetaG_FD_121299 | JGI IMG/M metagenome (GOLD analysis project Ga0182030, IMG submission 121299) | Permafrost microbial communities from Stordalen Mire, Sweden - 812S3M metaG (Illumina Assembly) | ecosystem: Environmental > Terrestrial > Soil > Wetlands > Permafrost | place: Sweden...
TAGGGTAGAAAATCTTTAAAAAAATGGCTTTTTATTTAAAAAAAATTAAAAAGGGAAAAAAAAGAGAAACCAATAAAAAAAAAAAAAAAAAAAAAAAGGAAAGAGAGGGGGAGAGATAGTCTTCAATAATCTGCAGTATCAAGGATGTTGACGAATCGAGTGAGCCCTCCAATGTTGAATTGAAAGAAGCTTGATAGATAAAATTCGGCACCGCCGTCTCTTCACGAGGTCAATATTAACATCCATCACCAAGCTCCTTCCTGACCCTAGTAGCAAGGAGGATTAAGAGTGGGAGCTGCATATCTTTCTGGTCTTACTTTGTCGTCTGACTATGATGGGAACAGTTTCTATGAGTTGAAAAGTCATTTGAAGGAATGTGGGCGCTTTATGGACTTTGGATATCTTTTGGGTGTCCGTATCCCGGAACACACAGCCTGACCTTATCTTCGGTGAGAATTGGTTCTTTGTTTGCCATTGAAAGGTCTTGTAGAAACACTACAACTCTACCGGTGATATTTTAGAATTGCTGTCATCATCTGGCTCGCCTTTGCGGATTGGTTAGATCTTCACAAAGTATGAAGAACTGTGTTCCAATATGCAGGGAAGTCTCTCGACCCACATGCCTCACGAAACTCGACTGACGGCAGCTCAAACCACCTTCGTATATAATACTCGGTTGTCGTTAATTTTTCCTTATAGAGATGTAACTCGCTGTGCACAATGGCTAGCTCGTAAAAAACACACATGGAAGATTTTAGCGTAATCAGGGACAGTTGTTTGTAATAGCCAAGTCAAAGTCTAATTGGATTAAACGTGAAATCTTGCCTCTGAAGTGAACACACACGCATAATTCATAGTCCACTCAGAAATAACTTTAGCCGCTTAAATGCAACAGAAAGCAGCCGCATCAGGTGAACTGCACCAAAGAAACAGCGGAAGAGATCGAAGTTCACCTCGCAATTTCGCACGTTTTTATTAGAGTAACCAAAAATTATGTGCGTTTAAGTCTACACCTGAGTATCCTACAAGTACACAGCTTGGGTAGGCTATTTCGGGGGGTCTGCCCTACTTTTTACAGTTGGTAACCAACCTGAACCTTCGGTAGGTGGCCTTCCTGCTGAGTGGCGCACGGGTACCCACGCCGCTCCCTACAATCACTGCTCTGTAAGAGCTGAGACTAAAATCAGCACTGAAATTCTGACTCAAAATTGAACCCGCGTGAAAGAGGAGTAGTTATAAATTTCTATACAAGAAGGTAAACCAAAATTTAAAAGTGATTATTGATGTAAAATAAGTATGAAAAGCATGAGCCCAACTTATATAGAGTGAGAGAATACTAGAAGAACTATTCTCACAATTTGAGAGAAAGTTGCCGGCGCTAATGGGACGCTTGGGACCAGGACAATTGAGTACGACCAAGACTGAAATCATGGATTAAATTAGGGAAAGAGAGGATGCATGGGAGAAAGTTTATAAATCATTTGGCAAAGCTTTGAATTTGGGCCACTTTTTTGTGAGACTCTGTTCCACGGCGTGTTTCTGCTATGAAAGGTATGAATGGATAAGATCCCAACCATAGGGCGCTAGAATTATGTATCTTGAAAAAGTCGATAGCTGCAGTAGATTGAAAGCTAGTTGAGGCGAATTATCACTCAACCTCCTAATTCTCACTACTACTTTGATCAACCTTGATGAGGAATAAGGTCGTCGTCCGTATGATATTTTTCTGTTCCTTCATCTGTTTCCTGGGAGGTCTTGCTGCGATTTCCTCTTGAAAATATCAAATTGGAACGCAAACTGTTTAAGGTTAGGTTCCAAAAAGTTTTCCCTCTGGATAATGCAATCGGTAGACTCGACATTGATGCAGCTATGATGCCCATGTTCATCTCAATAATCCTTATAACGATCCAAATTAGAAATTAATAGGCAAACCAAAAGGGCTTCAGAAACATACGTGAATATGGACGTGAGAGCAGCGTTATACAAGAGGTCAGGACTTTTAAGGGTCTTCGAAATGTAAACGAGTCGAATAAAGCTAACGACCGTGGCACTGGTTTGAAGCCGAGTTAGAATACCTTTTCGCTTAGACTGATGTGGTTGAATAAGAAACCAGGAACTTACATAAATCCCGCTCCAAATATCGCGAGCAGCCCGAATTTCTTACTAGGCTGGAGTTTAAGGGCCATTATGATAGGTACTGGCAATGCTAACAGATAGAAGTCCGTCGCTACATTGAAGCAAGCACATGCAAGATTGACATCCGTATTGACTATGCATACTTTAGTGTCAAGTGAAGTCGGAGTAGTGCAATGTAATAGTTCATAAATTTGCCAAATAGCAAGCCCAGTGTAAAATGTCAAGCAGACACCCAGTAGGACATAAACTAAGTACCGAAACTTCCGGTGTACGGAAAACAGTCGCAGATATAGCAGGGCAATCGATAGTTTGACTAGAAGCATAACTACTGGGTAAATGATTGCATCCGCAGAAAGTAGCTATAAACTGTTAAAGTGCGTAAAGGTTTTTTTCGGTCGGAGAACTTACTCGCAAAATTCGAGGAGTAAGAAGAATAGCCCGAATGTCCCATAAATGAGTTCCGTAGCCGTGTCCAGTACCTGCTCTTAGTAAGTCAAAGTGGATTTTAATCGGAAATACTGTAACCCTACCATAAATCATAAAGCTACTATGGAATGCAGATGCAACCTAAATCATTCTCGGTAAGAAATATCTAAAAGTGTTTGGACAGGTTGCTCTAATTACTGCTGCCAATATACACGTATCTTATAGATTCAAGACTCAGCGATAGCTTAACAAGGTACGAAAGAAAGGCTTACAATCGTCTAATGTCAAGGATTTCACAAGGACGCCCCTCGCATATGTCCTAACTAATACAACGACGAGCATCGTTCCCAGAAACACAGAGTTGAGAGCGATCAGAGTGGTCCCCAATGTCTGGGGATTCGTGAAGTTTGATTGAGTCCCAGATGGGGGAGGCATCGCAGGAATATCGGCCGGAATCTTAGAGTAATCCATTTCGGAAAAGTTAAGACAGAGTTTCGATAAAATCTTTGGCAATCTAGAATCGAAGGTTTAGGTGCAATTGAAGGGGCAAAAGATGGCAGTTTAAAGTAAGCCTTTAACCATGGGTCGGAACCTAGCGTGCTAAATCCTCTCGTTAAAAATAAATAATGTATCCGGAACAGAAGCTCCTTCGCCATGATTGAGCAAATTGTGTTGAGGTACAGTCGAACAAATTGACGACAAGGTTATTGGGAAGTGGTTAGAAGAAGGAAGGGGTGTGGGACAGATTTTGGTAGTTGCTCCCGCTTCTTTGCACCCACCTTGTCAGGTAAGCTTACATACCATGCTTAGCAATTTATATTCTACACTAGTAAATTGTTTCAGGAGTCGATTATTTCGCGTACCTAAATGATAGGAAATTAACTTGCTAGACAAAGAAAGATCGTCTCATTGATTTCCACTTAACCCCTGACTTTATGCGCTGTATTTGAGCGGCGTAAAACCCCCAATATTGTAACCCACACAAACCTGGTGCGATATCGCTTTGCATCGAAGGAGTCCACCTGCATGTTGCTAGGCTAAACCTGCAGGGGCCGAGAGAGGGTGATATGTGGCGCGAGGCTAGATGTATTGGAAGAAAATAAACAGAAGAAGGGTAGAAGTAATAATATTACAGGTGCACCAAAATTACTTGATTAGCGATTAACACAAATATCTTCGCATATAATACACCTGAAGCTATTTCCAGAATTTCTGATTCTTAATTCACTATCTTTCTATATCTTCCTTCCAGGCCTAATTAGAAGTTTCGTTATAACTAAAAGCCCATGGCTTGCTATTCCAATCTTTTCTTGGCTCAAAGTCGACAAGCACAGTCTCCTTTGGAGGATGGACAAGTAATGTGATATTACTTTTATCAGTTCCTGGATGAACCCATTTCCCCTGCATTGGCTTGAATTGGAATCGCATCGCCAACATGGCACATATTGCTAATATTCCATTCATGGCAAAGAAACGTCCGGGACACAAGCTAACGCCTCCTCCAAACCCTCTAAAAGCACCTGGGTGGGTCTTTGACTTCATAGATCGATGGGAATCAAATGTGTCAACTGTTGGTCCCCACAGAGAGGGATCGAAATGGTAGTAGCGATTGGGCATAAAGATGAAAGAGCCCTTTTTTAATAGGTACTGATTATCGAGGAGAGTGTCTTCGATGATAACGCGAGCCCCGGCTCCATTACCATAGTGACGGAGGCATTCGTAAAGGATTGAACGGAGAATAGAGATCTCTGAGACGTGAGTGACATCAATCTCGTACTGCTCAATACCATTTTTGCTCTTGATTGATACCCGAGGTGTTATGGCAGCTCTGACTTCTTCTAGAATGGCGGGGTCGGAGATAATATGGTAAACCGTCCAAAAGGCTGTGGGCGTCGTATTTGCTAGGACAGCGTGTGCATTTGCGGTATCAAGTCTGGCTTTATCTTCATTAGAAAACTTGTAGGTGGCCGAGATTTTCGACTGTCCTTGGATATAGTGTGAGGCAGTGTCTTGGCCATTAATATCATAGTACTTTCTAAATGCAGCTACTAGCCGCTCGCGGCCGCGATAGGCTCTCGCGCAAGTAATGCTGGGAAACGGGAATGACATGAGCCCTAAAGCATTACTTTCAAATTCTCTGGAACAGTTTTAGCTTACTGTCGTCTCTGCAATTGTTTATTGGTGAATATAGGCTCACTCGAAAGCGTTTCCCACGCTCGGGTCTTCGAAAGGGTTTTTAGACCCAAAAATACTCCCCGTTACTGAAGTCATCACAGTATCTGCAATCCATCGTCCAAGCTCAAGTCTTGTTACGTCTTGTTGTCCCAAGCTCCCAATAGAAGGTGCAAGGATTTTAAGAGAGGCATTTGTTGCAGAAGAAAGAGCTTGGCCTCCGGACTTGAATGAAGTGTGCGCGTTGTGCATCTCGCTCCTCATCATACTAGGGTTACCTTCCTCCCCGTGAGCGTTTTCCAAGAAGGTCTTGGCAACGTACGTGCTTAGCCCCGCTGTGCCGCTGGTGAAGGCAGCCATGACGGGCCAGAAGGAGAGCTTGGTGTGCATGCGTTGCACGGCAACAACGAGATCAGGCGAATTGATGATGTAAACTCTGTTGCCGACCATGCCGGGCATAAGAAGTCCATATATGCGAAGCTTAGACTTCTTGCTAAAACGCAAAGCAATCAGATGATAGCTTGGTTGGGCGCTGAAAGGAGGACGACGGTACCTTAGCTTCACGTAGTAATGATGTTTCTCCCATATGAGACCCATAAAATGGCCTATGAAAGGGAACTTGGGCTCAATGTATGGCGGCTCGTTAGGATCTCGAGATATTTTGAAGATCTGCTGGAAAAGGAACAAAAGAGCAACCGCAGCAAGTAAAGTAATAGAGAAAATTGCGAGATATATTTTAATTTCTTCCATAGCGGGTGGAACCTTTTGTTACTTGGATTTTTCAATGACACTTAACTTGGCGTCGTCTAACACTCCCAGGCTCAAGGCAACTTGGCATGTGGGCAACGTCAGTTAGGAATTCAGAACTGTAAGGTTGGGGGGAAAGCGTTTGGATTAAGTCTACCCCCTAATCGTCTAATCAACACACTATACACGTTCTAGTGTGGGGGAAATCCTGTGGAGCATGAAACAAACGACATCGGGGAAGGAGGTCTTCCCCCGGTTTTCTCCCCAGATCTGTAGCAACCGTCCCCAAGCTTGCAACGTAAAGAACTGTCTTTATACGTCGGAAGCAATTATTTGTGCGGTACAGCCCTGTAAGGCTGTACCTGCGACCTTCAGTGACGATCATTTCTACGCGAACCCCATGATTACTATACATCCTTGCTTGCAGTGATTGGACCCCAAACCTGCCGGTTTTCTATTCACTGCCCTATCGAGACATCCCTAAAAATGGAAATCGTAAAGATCGGCAATGCAATGAAGGCCACTACACCATCTCCTACGCCGTGTGATAGTGCATCTGCCTTCTCTATACCGCACACTTGCTGGCGGGCCGGTCGTTCTTCTATTTGCTTGGGCGTGCGACAACGGACGATCGGCGATCATCAATTAAGGTCAAACCGCTGCTGACCATCAAGTGTTGCAGAGCAAAAAGAATTTCCCCATACAACTTACGTCTGAAAGCAAGCAACCTCACCGGTAGATTACCAACAAAAACTAACAGCTGACTGGGGTGCATGCCATACCAACAAGTGCTCACCATATGGATTTTCAATCACGGAGCTCTTGCTAGGTTCTAACTAAAAACATCAATCTCAAATTAGCTTTAGCTAAGGTTGATCAAATGATAGTTTATTGGCCGATCAAAGTCAAAAATTGGTGGTAGAAGCGAAGCACAGAGATTCGGGAATTTAGTAGGTGAGCCCTGTAAATATGCTATCCTTAAGGCCCTGAAGAGGTCTCATTAGACTTGCCAATCTCGAGTGCTTTAAAACGCTGGGAAGTCAACATCAGTGGACTACGCGCCGTAAATTAGCGGGTCTAATGAAAGCCCTTCAGTGCATCGTCTCCTCTCATGCAGTGTAGGAGTGTGAGTACTTGCTCCACTATATTTGCAGCTCGCTGGACATCAATAGGGGACCTACCATTGTAGTTATAGTGGGATACACGCTGACTTTTAGGCTCTAATCCCTTTGTTCCTGCTACAGGGTCTTACAGCGCAGTTACAAGGCCTATTACTAAATTCTGGAGACTTTGTGGCAAAAACCTTTGCAGAGGTTCCCTTAAAGTCTAAATAGAGAACAAATTCGTCTTGGGAAATGATCGCCCATTTGGCTGGAATTTAGAAATTTGTTGTCGTCGTCTACTAGTGAAACAGCATGTTTTAGGCAACTTTGCTGCAACTTCAAACACATTTCCAGCAGTGTCACGATACCATTCTAGATGCATTTTCTTGCATAATTTTGAGCGAAGAGACGGCTTCTTGTACTTAATGGAACCAGTGCGACTCTATTTCTAAGTTGCATATACGTGCCTCGTCAGAGCCTTTTCTTGTCTACACGAAACGATTCCCCAGCTCGACGAATGCCTTCCTCCATACTCACCCTAGGCCTATAGCCCAGTCTCTTCTTAATCTTATCGATCTGGTAGGTTCTCGTCATTGCGCTGTACTTGATTCCGATCTTTGTGATACTCGGTCTTCGTTTCCCAAAGGAGATGACCCAGACAATCTGTTCTGCCAGTATAGCCATAGCTACCGCGACCCATCTCGGTATAGACCAGACTTTTTGTTCGTCCACTGGGAAGCCTGCAGCTGCCCCAAGAGCACGAGCGTATGCCCAGAATCGCATAGGATCATCATTGGTCACTATAAAGGCCTCGCCATCCACTTTCTCGTTGTCGGGAATTCTTGTTGTAGTCGAAGTGCTCTGGGTCAGCAGCTTTTGTGCCGCGAGTATTTCAGCGTCGACCACATTTCCAACATAAGTGAAGTCGAAGAGATTCCTGCCGTTCCCGATTTGAATGTTGAGTTTTCCTGCAGCAGCCGATTCCACGAGGCGCTTTACTTGTGTCGTGTCATTCTCCCCGAAAATGCCAGAAGGCCGTAGAGAGACTGTAAGCATCTTGTCGCGTCGGTTTGCCGCTAGTACGAGCTGTTCTGCCAATGCTTTCGAGTGGGAATAAACCTCCTTTTGTTTGGGTAAGAAGACTAGCGGGTATGTTTCATCCCCTTGGATTAGGTCGCTGTCAGCATCGTGAATTACAGACGCACTAGAGGTGTACACGAAAACTTTGACGCATTCGAGCTCTTCCGCGCATTCAAGAAAATTACTGGTCCCAGTGACGTTGACTTTCAAGTACAAGTTCAGGTTGTTCATCGTTGGGGGAGGCGATGCTGTGTGGAAAATGACTTGGGGGCGCGTTTTCTGAAGAATTGTCCGAATCTCTTCCTTCTTCGAGATATCGCAGCTGTAATAGGAGGCCAAATTGTGGCGATTATTCTCAACAGAGAGGTCAAGAACAGATACTTCAGTTGCGAGCTTGCGCTCGAAGAGCTCCTCGACGACCCGATGACCCAAGTTTCCGCAGCCCCCGACCACCATGACGGAGCCCAGCGGTTCTTTAACATCCATGATTAATTACAATAATGAGGCTATGACCGAGGTATCAAACGGGCAAGGAGTAAGGTGCAAAATTTTTTGTGATGGTTACAGTCTGGTGAACTGGTGCTGAAAAAAGCAATTGAAAGAATATGTGAAGCATGAGAATCATTTAACATGACGAGGAGGCGCTACATTCTGTGCAGGGGTTTTTTTTTTTTTTGCCTGGGGGCCTTATGCAGAAGCAACTGCCGTGCATACTCTTCTTGTACGACAGTGCAGCAACGCCCGAGCGGCGATGCAGCCACACAACAAAGGGTCCTATACCACGATAACATTTCCGGGAGAAATCCTTTATACTTGAGTCAACCGATAACGGTCCTCAACCGATAAACTAGCCTATGAGAGCTGAAATTTTACAGGGCAGTAACCACTGAAAGTTCAGGATTATTGATTGTGGACCGTTATCGGTTGACCTGTGGACTCAAGTACACCATTTCTTCCAATTTGTCAGGCAATTAGGTTGTGCAGCCAATGATTGGGCCCCAAGCTACATGAGGATTTCTAGATGCGACTAAAATATATCGATAGAGCAATCTCCGACTCACAAGAAAAGTTCTCTGTCCCCTATTGCTCTCTTCTGAAAATCCCTTGGCTTCTGTGTGACTTGATTATCTCAAGGCTTGTTATTATGGTGATATTCGAAAACATTGGGTTCATATCGATATGGAGTATTCTGGTAGCCGGATTACTGATAGAAATATTTTCTTCTAAAGCTCCCATTGAGAGCCTCTTGTGTGCGACCACTGGTTTTGTCTTGGATCTAAAGAAGAAACTTCATGTAAATACTAAAAGACTGCAAACTCCTCACACTACCTGGAACACGACGATTGAAGAATTTCGTCGAGTACATACAGGAGCCTCCAAAATCATCCGAGATTTTGTATGTTCAACGCTTGGGCCCCCGTCTCAACTATCAACTACTAATATCTCAATAAAAAGAGATCTCATGTGTATTATAGACCATGGCGATCAACCAATGATATAATTGTTGTTACTAGCAAAAGACACATAACAGAATTGAGCGAAGCAACGGAACTATCACAGAGAGCAGCTTATGCAGACGTAAGATAACGCTATGTATATTGTTACATATATATTATATTGACGATGAGGTAGATTTTTGGGTTCAAATACACTTTGAACAATACTGATCATATCGAGGACAAGCCGTCAAGATTCAGATTCTACGGAAGAGTCCTTCAGATTAATGGCCCGATTCAGCTTTCGGTTTTACATCCCGACCTGCAGGCAATTCTCGAGCAGAGTTTTGATAAACAGTTAAATTTTGGCAATAAAATTTCCAATGGTATTCCTCACACATGAAAACCAAGAAGAGCTTGCGGGCTGATTTCATCTTGTACGATGTAGGATGGGTGTCCTTAAAACTTGCTGTAACTTTGAGAAAGATAGTTTCACCCATGATGGCTCTTACGTTCTTTGGAGAAGAATTAGGTATGAAGCTTCACATTATTCTAAATATTTAGAGCTACATGATACTAACATCCCAACCTAAGCCAATAACGAGGAATTTTCTCAGGCACTTCTCCAACATCCTCAAGACATGGTCAAATCAATGGGCGCTTTCCAAATCACGCCCAACTTTCTTGCCCCGTGAGATTTCTGTTCTCTGTTGAATGTTAGATTGACAAATCTGACACCATCAGGATCCTGCATGCAATTATCACCAAACGCGGGAAAGCAATGCATACTATGCTCAAATTCGTTGTACCGCTTTTCGCACAAGGAAAACAAGTTCTAGAAACTGGCAAGGTCAGTTCTCAGTCATCATAATGACCATCATAGGGCCCCTAACATCAATTCATAGCTGCCCAACATCGCTCATAGTATGGTCGAACTCAATCCTGATCCCGGATATTGGACCCCAGCTATCCTCGCCCAGGCGATCCTAGGAATATGGTTTGCCGCAGCCCACCAACCTTGGATGAACCTTGACTTCATCGTACTAGCGCTTTGCACAAATCCAGACTGTGTAGAAGACATGCGAACTGAGATTGGCGACCCTACGCTTCTGGACTATGGCGATGTCGAAAGTCTTCCTCTTCTTGACAGCTTTATCAAGGAAGCTGTGAGAACTACCCCACTAGATGACCGTAAGTCCTTTCCTTCTCCTTTCTGAGTAATACTTTTAGAAGATGTTAGTTAAGCGCACTGTCTGTTTGCAGTTGCCATTCGAAGGAAAGCCCTGCGCCCGTTCACATTCTCGCAAGGAGGCCCCCACGTCAAGATAGGGGCATTGGCGTGTGTATCTCTATATGACGCGATGCGAGACGAGAACACATATCCAGATGCAAAGCATTTCAATGCTCGGCGGTTTGTAAACACGACTTCACGCTTCACGGATATATCTGAAAAATATCCCACCTGGGGCTTTGGATCATTGGCGTGGTAAGTTCAAATTACTGCCAGTCAAGCTTCAGCTTGTCGTGATGCTATATCCCTTAGTCTCTCTATCCTCTTTTCGCTCTTCTGGTTAACTAAATTCCTTTTAAATTCACTTGGACTTTAGCACAGATAGCCTGGACATAGAACCTAATCGATATGGCAGTCCAGGTCGCTTCCACGCGTCCTTAATGATTAAGATGGTTCTCGTATACCTGATCTCAAGGTTTGATTTTCGAATCGAGGATGAAAATGCGACCAGGAAATGGAAATGGGAACCCTTTACGATGCCTTATGAATCCACACGAGTTCAGTTTCGTAGTCGGGGTATTTGAGTGACGTAAGTTTTCCTCGTTAGATATATTATGAACTATTTGCAGTCACGGTCAAAATCGCGTTGTGGGGGGTTAGGTAGGGTTCTGGATTTGTAGAAGTAATGGAGAGTATTGAATAGCGAGACATATAGATCCGTGAAAGCTCCAAGAAATAGTCCATAACACACTGACATTACATTATATCTGATAATCGGCAATTGATTAATGACATCTTAATTGCTATAAAGTTTTGTACCGAAATAAGACATCAGTGAAATTCGTACAAAAGCGCCATTTCATTCGTAGGTGATGCCAACACAAAGTGCCCCCGATGTTGGAGGTATGTCACTTTCATTCCCATAAAAGCAGCCATAGGTAATTCTTCGCCTCCCTCTAACACAATCAGCAAATGTCCGAGTTTGGTTCTTAATGGATTTGACAAGCCTACTTATTGCATCAAGATTTAAGGAGTCAGGTAGAAGTCACTCTGGACAAGCATCCATACAATTGAAGATGCTGAGACGCCAAGGACTGGTGCGAGGCCTCTCCCGCTTTTCATTGTTCCAAACACTAGCCATTCGCTTCCAAAATGCGCAAATGCCAGAACATAAGAGCATAACACAATATAATACATCGGGAGATCATTAATGTGATAGGCTGCAACGAGGCGAATGATACAGGAGAGAGCAGTCCAGGTCCCGAACATTCGCGAACCAAATGCTGTGACCTGAGATGCTGACAGCGGACCTTGGTAGGTAGTAAGAGCGATCCTTGTTGTAAAATAACAACCTATAGTGTTGAAAAGGGAGAGGCCCGATGTCTAGATCAGATACCAGTGAGTATCCAATTATAAAACGGAGGCAACGATAGCATATCACTAACCACAAGTAACCAGTACGGCAAGAGGCCGTTGTGGGATGGGAGCGAAGCCATACCATGCGCATTGACCATGAGGCAGTTGATTCAGGAATTCTTAAAAGCTCGCACCAGATCAAAACTATAGCTTTTGCTGATGTTCTGATGAATGGTGCAAAATCACAAGTATTGCTGGAAAGAAAACTCCGGTTTCATTGTGATATGCCCCCGATCACGGACCGTGCCGATCCTCGTACGTAGACCGGTGCTTTTACCCGCTGTCATGCGGGCAGAGCATCGAGTACATCAATAGGATAGAGTTTGTAGTTGGTTGAACCAAGGTAAGCGCATGAAGCAATGATGTTCAGTTGGATTCCAATTTTGACTTGTTTGTATGTTATACAAAGAGTATTCACCAACGGTATTCCTTGGTCAACTGATGACGACCTACAACCCAACATGTGCCCTATAAGTCCACTAGAAATTACAGGGAGTTATAGGGCATAGACCACTAAAAATCCTAGATTATCGTTTGACCCGGCCCGGAAATACTGTTAGTGCTTTACAGGTTATCATGTCGGCAGATCTCTTGAGTGCACGGGCGGTTGATCCTTGGCAAATGCAGCATGCAATGAGATGCATTATGCACTGTAGTGGCGCACAGTGTCTATACAATGTAGGTTCGCGCATATCATGACGCAGAAGAGACAGGTTTGGTTGATCGATTTGATTTACTTGGGATTGCTGGATAAATTTCTCAGGTGGGCAGTTAGGGAGTTGTTCCAACACAAAGAACAATTTGCAGGAGAGTTCCATTCCTCTAGGTCACAAGATGACTTCGTTCATCAAAAATATTCATGATTCCTACTATACAATTTTAAACTCCCGCTTTATATACTCTTCCTCAATACCTATCTACTAGATTTATTTTCGATGCAACAATGTTGGCAACATTTTCGAACCTTCCCAAATATCTTCGTAACATCATTTGGGAGATGACTTATATACCACGAGTCATCTCTTTACAGTATCAGCTCGTGTATCACCACGAGTCCGAAGTAAACCAGTACCCCCTTAAGATGCGACTTTCTCCGATGCATGATGACATCTGCTCATTCTTGTATTTCTCATCAAACGAAATTACTTCACCTCCCAGCCTCTCTCTGCCGAGAATCTCGAGAGTATGCGGTCTCCAGAGGCTACCGAACGTGGCGGTTGCAGAACACATTGGGCAAAACCAAAAATCTCCTGTGGAACCCAGCTTTCGATACTATTTTCTGCGATGGTTTTACGCAGGATTTGGGGATCAACTTTTTCTATGCCGATACCTTAGCTCAGCAGTTCCCATTCGAGGTAGCAGAAGTGCGGTATTTGGCTCTCCTCAGCAGCCACTGGGTCACTGGTACCTCTACTAAATCCTCGTTGTCAACAAAGTATCGAGGTTCACGAAAAAAACCATCGTCGCATTTCAAGGCTTTGTCGGAAGTCTGCATTGTGTTTGACGAGCCTTACGAGAGCCAATATGTTCGGAATATCAAGCCCCTTCAAGCAAAGTCATCGAAGATGGGAGATATATCCCCGCCTTGGAGGGTCCCTGGGGATATCCAGGTTGTGTTTAAGGCCGAGAAGATGAAGAGGCCGGATTGGGAATGTGTTGTGCCCACAGTACGACTCGTTGGCAGTCAAGATAAAATAATAACAGGCCCGGAAGAGTTTGCCGCGCTGCGCTGTTATCCTTGTCCAGATATGTTCAAGCTGGTGGGACGTGAGGTGCTTGAAGCGACCTAGAAGACTGTTATAGAAGCTTGAATTCTACTTACATGTAGGTTTCAATCTCGCAGGTCATTTTGATAAATGAGCCTTTTCTAAGGTCACAGTAGGGCAGATGTTATGATTCGCAACATTCGCAAAGTCCACCCTTGTGTAATGCTCACCTTTGGAATCTGTTTTGGATTATTCTTTCAAGCCTTCAATATGCTCTACGTTGGCCTGCCGAGATAGTTTCAGAACTACTGACAATAGGGAGAAAGATGAGAGATGCTCTCAAGACGGTCTTTGGAGAAATGTCTTCTTGTGGAACGGGATTTGAAAGCAGCGACTAAGCTGAAGAGCGCCTGCAAAGAAGTAATACTAGAATCAAATAGTGTCTAAACTCTCTTCAATAAGACCTCTTTGTTTTCGCTATCAACCATTATTTGTTTAGACGTCCAGATGAGAAGTTCAGGGACACTTGTCCTCCGGACTCCGACGTAGCCAGCTAACTAACTACACTACCTAGGTAGGTAGGCACTGGATATTGCTTGATATCACGTGATGTATTCCATCCACCCAACGACTTGCGCGACCTCCTTCTCAAGCAGCCCGGGGAGCATACTTGATCATATGCTCCTATGAGGACTTCCTGCAAGTAATGTAGAACGATACGACAGGAGATCAGGACCCATTCTCGTCGGTAAACGCTAGAGCATCAATATCTCGGGCTTAGTCACTGACTGAGCTCTGTCATTCAAACTATTTCCGTTCATACTCAACCTCCAAGGCCTGAAAAAGATAATACCCTCTGTTCAATTCAATTGGAGAAGGTAGAGAAGTGACCAAACGACACTGGAGGAGAGATCTGTACAGGTCCCGCAAAGTAGGGAAACTGCCCCACACGCCACAGTAGCGAAACCTAAAACCATACCGCTGTCCGACGTTTCTTCTGTCAATACAGGTCGTCTACGCCAACCATTGCGTTCAAGACGGCAGACATGGGCTCGACGGAGGAAGAAATCCCTCAGCAGGATGATGAGATTACTGTTCTCGTCACCGGCTTTGGTGTATGTTCCCCGTAGCACTTCCCATCTCCGCATGCGCGTGATCACTGTCGCACGACACAGACTTGCATCATAGCTAGGGCATCGAATAACAAGACAGGATAGCTAATTGAACTCATTCTACAGCCCTTTCGAGTACAGAACCCGTTGAACCCGTCATGGGAGATCGCGAGATCACTGCCGCCTTTCCTCCCGTCCCCCAAAGACTCGTCATCCTCCGATATCTCGATGATTGCAGAACTCCCTCTTGTTCGAATCCTCGTTCATCCCGAGGAAATCAAAGTTGCATATAAATCGGTCCGGCCACTGGTTCCCAAGTTGTGGGAGTCGCAGAAGATCGATTATATGATTCATATTGGCATGGCTACGGGACGGAGATATTACAGCGTAGAACGACGCGGACATCGTGATGGCTATACCATGAAAGACGTGGATGGCGAGCTTCTGGGAGATACGGAGCGGCGAAAGGAAGAAGGGGAAAATTGGATATGGCATGGGCTGCCCGATGAATTATTATCAGATACCAACGTCGACGATATCTGGAGAAGGTGGCGAACGGCTTTACCTGAATTCGATCTCCGAGTTTCAGAAGATGCGGGCAGGTATCTATGTGATTTTATATATTATTCAAGCCTGGCATATCTTTACAAGAGAGATGAGGAGAAACGAGTAGTATTTCTACACGTACCTGTCAACGCCGATGAGGCTGCTATTCAAAAGGGCGTGGACATCACAACAGAATTGATCAGAGCAATGGTACAAAGTGGCAGGATGCGCAAAATTATCCAGGATGGAGCAATAAATGAAAGTCTTGAGACAAAATGAAGGGTCCAGAGCATGATATGAGGGTATACACCATTTACGGGGTACTGAAGGTTGTTGATGCAAGACCGGCAGAGACTAGCCTGGGCCATGAATGATCACTCTATCACCATCTGCGACCGCTTTCAATGGAAGAAGTTTCTATATACATCCAAGGTTTATATTGTCAACTTTTATTGGTATATATTAAATGCCTCACTAGGAGAAGCACTTGCATCATAACGCTGTTAAATGATTGAGAAATGGCCATTGTTTTCCTTGTTCATAGCCATACACAATATACATATTCTTTAAATTTATCCAGACATAATCCTCGTTACACTTCAGAAGTTGTGAAATGTTGTCATTAAGGTTATAGGCGGATATTTACAAGGTAGAATATTCCTCTTGCGGTGTATGGAGCACATCTCCCTAGAACTTAATTTCTTCAATATGTCTCATTTTCGTTCCCCCATATAAGCCATGCAAACATCACCGTACCCCTACACATTCTCCTACACTTCTCCGTCTCTCTACCACCTAGCACCAGGACCCCACACTAGATACCGACCCCCCTCAGCCCTGGCCAACTCATTGGCCCACTCGCCCAAGCCCTAGGTTCCATCGCTCCATCACTATACCCACCATATCCAATGCGCATCTGATAGACAGGAGAATATGTTATTCTTGAAGACTAGGCAGCCTTAATGGTCCTTTATCGCGGGTTCCATTTCTGAAGCGGGCGAAACCGCGATTTCCCATTCTAGGACGATCCATTTATGAGTTGTTCTAATTGTTAAATTGAAAATGTTGACCTTTTGGGTGCTATAGTAGTATTTTGGGAGTTGTAGGGAAAGTGGGTTGGTGGTGGGGTTTATATTGAAGATTTGTGAGAGATGGATTGTGTAGGAGGGAAGGGGAGAAGAAAGTATTGAGAAGCTTTTATAGTGTAAAGAAGGGGGGTTGAATAACTTTTCAACAAGGTGGTTCTTCTGTTATAATCTCTGATTCAGTTAAGGGGGATTAAGATGTGGAGCTTTGCTGTTTCATTGCGGGAGATATATAGCACAAATAGTTGTAAAAGCTTGGAACTTATGGACTGGCGTGTAACAAGCAAGACTGTAGATATATTCAATTGAAGCAGTGACGTCTGTGAATGTGGCCGAGGTAGAAGAAGGAATTCAGCATGTTAGATGTGGTTGCGATTGTTTTCAAAAGAACTTAGGAGTCAAACAGGAAGCATATACCTGGCTGCAGATGCTTAAATGGGATCCGAATCTGTGGTATTTGGCAGTTTCTGAGGGCTTTGGCAGGCCTAGCATAAATTGACCTTGGTATTACCAAATTACAAGCTTATTGACCATCCTGCACCAATTTACCCACCCAAATCCTCCAAACTAAATGAAGAGTATCCGGGTTGTCAATTTTTCAGAGGATAAAATAGGGGCTCAGATTTCTGACCAACGTGAGAGGAGAGAAGCTCGAAGACTGTTCGTCTTTACCCCTCCGTGCTTCAAATAAGAGTTTGCGATCAATGGATGAGTTAATTAAATTTAAAGCTCGACAAGAGGCACTGAGATGACTTGCAAGTAAGTTGAAGGGCCCAGAGAGCTAGATATAGAGCTACGCAACTGAGCAAGGAAGCTAGGGAGCTATTATGTGAGTATCAGGAGAAGTTTTCAGAAGGGGGTTTAGTGGGGAGCTATCCCGAGGGATTCTAAAAGTAACTAAGAATTGCAGATATATATCTCTATTTATGAAGTCTTTAATCTTGCTACTTATGCCTAAGGGCTGGAGATACCCTGTTGAGAGGCCAATTGTTTTATATATATAATTTTAAAATCTAGAATGAGAGAGATAAAATTCATAAAGAAAGGAAACCTACAGGGGAAAATATTGCTTGAAAGTGAAATAATACTATAGTAATATTAATCCTAGTATAATGTTAGTCACAATGACATATAATATCTTGTTATCGAACTTAAATCCTAACTTGCACGAAGTCTGTTTTTGTTCGGAAAGGTGAGCAGGCTGCTTTATCGACAATATTGGGTGATTTAAGGTGAGCGATGGTAAACAGGGCCTGGAATAGTGTGCCAGGGGGCCTGTTTCGACTCCTCGGCTGCAACTGCTCTCACTGGCTAAAATTAGAAAAAGTTCAAGGATTCCTTTGGGAGTCCATTTTGGATCCTTTAGTCAAGCCGCACGCGACTAGTATTTAGCATGAAGCTGTTCGATCTAGTACTCCGCCCTCAAGCTCCCTTAGATGATACGCAAAATGCCATAGTACTCTACGAAGGCATAGAGACTTTCTATTGGCTAAGTGTTTGAGAGCGCTATCTGTCTTTCTCGTCTAAAATATGCGAGGAGAGATATGGTCAGATGGCAAATCCCGGCTCTGCCAGTCTTGCGTTCTGGCCACCATGTGTCAGTTGGTTTACAAGGTTCTTCAGCTTCACAGGGATCCTCAGGCTCCTTTGTATTTAGACAGTCAGTTATATACAGTTATTTTCAAGCCTTGTTTTGCAACAGATACCATGCGACTAGAGATAGCGCGGCTTCGTTGGTTATCACACCGCCCACTGGTACTCTCGTCGGCGCCTTCCGTTCTCCAACATGAACCCTTCAACTCCTCCAGCCATTCTGGCCACTCGACATCAGATCCAGATGCCGAACCCACATTCGAGTTGGTTGACCCATCAGACCCAAGGAACTAGCCCAAATGGCGAAATGTCGATCTTATGGGGGGGGATTAGGTTACTCATCCGTAGAGAAGGAAATGGAAAGGATATTTGGGGTCTCAGGTAAGGTGAGGACATTAGGTTGAGTTTATACGTTCTTGATGTTGCCCTTGGGCCTATGAGTTTGGCTCCTTTGAGTGAGTATTTTGGGAGGAGTCTGATATACATCATTTCCTCTATGGGATGTTTATCTTGTACCTGGTGACTCTTTGTATAGAGCTACGACTCAATCTAATCTGCGTCTTTTGTTGGATGTGAACTCTGACGCAGCTAGACCTTCATCTCCAGCAGTTTCTTCTGCGAAATCCGCTTCGAAAATTCTCATTGCCCTCAATGACATATCAATATGTTTTTCACCGAGCGGGCAGCTTTCGCTAATTGCAAGAGCTTGAGCCGTTCTGACAGTGTTTTTGATCTGTCTTCCGTTGATGTCTACAGCAGCCAGGCGGTCCAAGACCTCGTCGTCAAGCCACTCGGGAGTTGTAACCGAAGACGCACTGGTAATGAAAATTTTCCAGAGATCACGGCGTGATTGTGGTGCTAGGTCGTGGTATTTCACAGCCAGATGAATTCGGGACTTGAAGGCTGGATCAAAGACTTTAACGCGATTAGTAGTGAGGATTAGAATCCCTTGATAATATTCGAGCAACCGCAGAAAAACTTGTCGTTACGTTAGTTTATATATTGGAAAGACTTTGAGTATTATTTACTTGAGACGAGACCATTACGTTCAAGATCATTAAGGCTCCGCGCCTCTAGAAACACATCTGCTTCGTCGATGAGGACGATAGCATTCCACGTTGTGGCTAGTCGTAGGGCATCTGACAGGTTTGCCTCAACTGAATTTGTATTGGTGCCGAGTTCACCACAATTTATTGAATACAGTGGCCGTTTGGTGATATCTGCAACGCTCTCTAAGAGGTGGTCAGCGATTATCGATGCTCCTTCAATGCTATAGTTGACGCAAACCTGCTGTGAGAGTCTTCCCCACTCCTGGCAAACCATGAAGCAAAAATACCATCCCTTTTCCTTTGCCTTTGATCAGGTCATCAAACCCAAATCCGCTACTTGAATGTGTTTTGACCAAGGAATAGATCATGTTTTTCTGTTCCGGGGGCAGTCGCAAGGTTTGAAATGCCTGCAGATTGAATTCGATATCCTGGATCAAGGCAACTTGAAATATGCACCATCTTTTCGTGGTGAAGCAGAAACCGGGGATCTTGTAAGTGCAAATGAGAAAATCATCGTCTTCCAGTTTTGGATGTGTGGGGTCTCCGTCCTCTGTTTTCTCTGGTTCAAGGTCGTTTTCTAGCTCTACCTTGTTTGATGGCTTAACCGTGGCGAACGTCTTGCCGTCAATCATCACACGACCTTTGATCTATTACCCATTAACATGTGTGGACATAGAGGATGTGATTTGTCTGACGCTCTTACCGTTATAGATTGAAGTGGAAACTCATCTTCTTCTCCAAAGATTGTATTGAGCCGCCATGGGGACAGCGCATCAGCAGCGCCTTCATAATAATGGTAGTGAATGCCTTGAAGGGAGACAAATTTCTTCCCCCTTGCCACAAGCTTTGCTGCGAGCTCCTCTTTCCTTAGATGGTACTCCAGAGGGAAGATTTTCAATTGATCTAGAGCCGTATAACCTTCGTATGGATATATATAAAAATACATCGCTTCGTAGCCAAAGTCCGTCCCGTTAAATGATATTTCGTTTGCGCGAACAGTCCATTTCCGTCGCCAACAAAAGGGGTTTGGGCATTCGCATCTCGTTATACTATCCAGTTTCAAAACCCTGTCAATTCCATCCTTCTGTGTATAAACGTGCGTGCCTGGCCGGAAAGCCATCCACAGGCTACCGAAGTCAAGACTAGGCGGGACCCCTTTTAACTCCATGAGGTTATACCACCGTTCCGTCTCCTGTGCTAAAGTTTGATACATATATTCAAGGAGGAAAATGAGATGCTCGGCATGAGTTTCATTTTCTAGCGAGCTTCCGTAGGCTTGAAGCTCCTTTCGATAATGGAATATGCACTTCGGGGGGCTATCCATAGTTACCACCTTTGAATGAAATTCTACTCCAGGATATCGAACGATGACCTGCTGTAGAGCTTTCTTGACATATGGAGATCTGATTCCAAGTTGCGTTTTTTCGAGATCGTGGGATCTATTATAGAATCTGGTTAAGCTGAAAGCGTATGCGTCATCCACACTTCTATCCAGTCCATAGGGTCGCATTCCTGCTTCAAGAGTTATTATCTCGCCCCTTGAATTATAACGAACTTCATGTGTTTTCATCTCGCATCTGCTGCCTGTGGCGTCTTTTCCCCCTGCATCCTTGCTTCGAGATTTGGGTATTCCGAGCGATGCAAATTGGTCATAAGCAGGAGCTGCCTCAGAGCCGTCGGCGAGTGATGCCATGAGATTGATATCTGCGAAAGTTACATCTGGCTAATTCCTAGTTGTACCTAACAGTTTACATACTTGAAGTTGAATAGGCTGATCCCCGGGACAAGGAGATATCAAAGGTTATATCGATGTACAGTTCTGAGATGATGTGTAGAATACTAGTGAGGCTGGAATTTTGTTGGGGTGATAAATGAAGTGCAATCCTGAGCTCTAGGCTGCAGCTGCACGCCACAAAGGCAAAAGAGGCAAAAGTGAGGCGGGCGAAAAAAATCGAGTTTTGGAAGAATTTGACATTTGATTGGCTTATAAACAACCCCAATCAGGACTTATTTGGCCAAAGACCACAGTGCAGCAGAAAGCCTTGAAAGAAATAACATGTCTTGCCATAAATGTTTCTCAAATTTGGTTTCACTCCTAGATTAGCCTAGGCTTTCGTTTCTGGAAGAGATTGATCATTTGTCTATTTTTATTACCGTCAAGCGAAATATCACGCCAAGAATCCCAGACAGAGTCAAAATCCAAGTTGCTCTTCCTTGGGCTTTATTAAGAGCGCATATGTGATTAAAAGTAATGAATTAATACCATGGCTGAAACAAAAGTGCGCCCAAAAACAATCCCGTATTACCATACCCAAGTTCGTGGCCGAGGCAGTGAGATTTTGTCCTTACAACTCTCTCCAGCTGACGAACTTCCTCGAATCTCGGAATGGGCATGACGTAAGTCTTCTTCTCAAGAACGTCTTCGAGTCTTTTGGTCATCGTACTCTCTACGCCATAGGCTGACATTGAAGCAGCCAGTGCTTGTTCAAATCGAGGCCGTGCATAATCCCATCTTTTCTCTGCCTGAAACATTTTTCCAATTTCGATAAGAATGCAGATGGTAGCTTCGTCGTCATCACCGAAAGTCTGCACCACATCAAGTTCAATTTTTGCGAGTATAGGCTCCGTGTCATCGTAGCGTCGTGCCTTGACGAGTAGGCCGACAACGTCAATGGCAGTTTCAAAGAGCAATCGGGTTTTTTTGACCTCGGATTTGAACACTTCCCAGAAAGACTTCCCAATTTGATTCAAGGCGTCGTCGAAGCTGTCAGGCCTATCTAACAATTTGAATAGTTCGGCAAGGGCGCCTCTCGCCTCAAGAATCTGGACAGACAATTTCTCGGGTTGTTTCTCGAACTGATCGAGCAAGGATAAAAGACAAGCCTCAGCTTCATCGTCTTCAGCACGAGCACGCGCCATCGCCAAGATAAGTGCATAATCCATCTGCGTAAAAGTGTCTTCATCTTCTTGTCTAGGCGGATCCGCTGCGGCGAAGTGTATAGGCTTTGGACGTTCGTCCCGCATTGAATGAGGATGGGAATTCTCTTGCAGATATTGGATTATTTCCGGATCCTCAGGTGGAAGTTTGAATGACTTTTCAAGCATGTTGGCTGCTTGACTGATGACTGAGACTGCGTCGTCCACGCGAGACCAGCTATGTAGCATGTCTGCAACACGGATCAGGTGCATCCTCATCTTTTTATGCCCAACCGGCCAACGCTCCACGTGCTTGTCGCCCATCCACTCAATGACATTATCGGCATCGTCCATTCGGTCGTTGCGAGCATAGAATTCCGCCAACTCATAGGCTACCTCGATAGTATCCTCATGCGTAGGAGAGAGCAATACCTCATAACCTCTCAAGGTTTGTAGATACCCGTTCTCGGCCTCATGAAAGTTACCTATTCTCGCAAAACCTTGGGCCTTCTCATATATAAATTCGAGGTCGGCTTTTGTTTTGCCATCCCATTTAAGATGAAAAAGGGCTGGCTTCGCAGCTTGAAAGTTCTGAGATGGCGCCCATCGCGCAGATGAAGCTCTACCTGTATGCAAAGGAATGAAAGGATCTTTCCCAGGTGTTGAATAGCTGACTTCCGGTGGAGTAGTCACATCTGAGGAAGTGTTAGGACATATTGATGTGGTAAATATGAAGACGCACACACCTAATGTTTTAGCTTGAACCCCTCCTTCAAGCCTTGCCCTTTTAGCGCTTCTTTCGATTCTCTCCATTGTCCATGGCTGCCCTCCAACTAAGAACTCTGTTTCCAACCCCTGGCGCTTTCTAGTCTTTGCTTTATTAACCATCCAATTCGCAGTTGTGCCTGGTATTTTCTTGATGAATCCCCATTGCTTGAGTTTCGTATTATATTGTTTTCTTCTGTTAACAGTTTATTAGCAATAAATATAATAGCAGATCCAATTCCGACATACGAGGGTGCGAATGAGAAGTTCTCTTCCATGAATTTCATTGTATCATCCAAAGACTTGTCATTATCCATGAAAAGCTCCTTTATTTTCGCTCTGTGGGAGTCCCATTGCGACGTGCTGAACCGAGGTGTACGAGCCGGCGATGATTGTACCTTCTGCGTCATTACATCCTCCGTAGAACGCTGGATAGGCGGTGGTGGAGGCCGAAGGTTATTAACAGCGATTGGACTTAGAGGATGTCTATTTGGGATTGCTGATTGAGGCTGCGAATTAGTCGAGGGTGGCCTGGGTGGCTGGTTCTCCGTCTGGCGTGGCGAGTTGCCACTGCCAACAGATCGTGATTGTGATCGTCGCAGAGCAAGAAAATCAATGAAATCAATGAGATCGGGATCCATAGCAGGATCAGTTGAAGCTAAGAGAGAGGCTAGATATTGAGCAGAAGGTGAGAGTGGTACGTGTTGCGAATTTGGTGATCCATTCCAACCAGACCCGTTGTTGGGATCCGATGGGTCAAACATGACGTGGTTGGACACGATTTCGTCTCAATGGAATAAAATGGTGAGGTTGTTATATATCGTTGTTTTCGAAACAAGATAAGAGAGAAAGTTGGGACAGGATGGAGGGAGGGGGAACCAGCCTGGCAAGTTGGTGCTTACTGCGTGTGGTTCGCAAATTCGCAACCCAGCGACTCCGAAAGTAAAGCTCATCAGCATGAGTAGTGTCATGCAAGTGCCCATGTCTCTCACGCAACGATCAACGTAATGGTATGTTCTACAATCAGGGCAAGGCAGAATCACAACCACACCACTCGTTGAATGTTGCATGGATTCCCAAATTCCCTAAAACTTCCCAAAAGTTCCTGTTGCCGAGCCCAATCAACTTACAACCCGTGACTTTCATGGCAAGCCTACTTGATGTATGTGAGAGCCCTCTTCTATTTTCATCCAGATTCTCAAGTCCAAACCTACTCAAAAATTCAAAAGTAGATTCCAACAAAGAGTACCTCTACACCAAGTAGGAAATCACTGTAAATTTGCTTCTAAAAGTCTAGGAATATATTCAGCCACCAATGGCTATATGAAGCTTCAACAAATGTATAAGATATTTATATATTCACGGTCTATGATTTTAATGATTGTGATTCCAAGCGCCCCAAAAGTGCGTGGTCAAAAACCCCCCCTTTTGTCTTCTAAAGTTCCAACAGGGGTATGGCAAAACGATCTGATTTCCACCCGTCAAAACGATTGTCCAAAGTTGCGAACCCAAATCCCCTAAAGTTCCGACAGGGTTGATACAAAAACCGATCTGTTTTTCCATTCGTCAAAACGTTTGTCCCAAGTTGAGAACAAACGTCCCCGAAAGTTCCATGAATTTTGTAGCCCTTCCAGAAATAATAAATATAAAAGAGATTGAAACTTTGAATGACAACCGCTGATATCAGAACGCTGTGAAAACCGAAGACGAGAATTTTTGAGCGAAATCCAATATCGAAGTCATTTACTTTGCTCCTCTTTCCTAAGAATCAACCAGTATGATCTTCAAATTGATAAAATAGTCCCCCCCAATGGCTAACCCCTTGAAGACAACAGAAATAAACCATGGACAGTAAATCTTCAGAGTTCAGGTCTGAAAATGAGGTATGAATCCCGCCTCACGCCCATAAGCTTGAATTTTATATTAAATTTCTCAAGACTCATTCTCAAAATGGGAGGAATAGCTCATCGTGCATCTGCCAGGACGTTGTCAGAGATTGGCCAATCGGTGACGAGAAGGCGAAGCAGCCATCACCTCAGCATCAATTTTGGACACCAATGAAGAGATGGCAGGCTGAGTCTATGCGTGATCAACCATACCACAGCATTCAAGCTTTTAAGCCAGCTGTGGGGGGAGGGGAGTTTAGTAGATCTATCAGGAAACCAAATTCGAGTGTAGGGTATCTTAATATCTCGGAGCAGAAGTAATAGGGCCAAAATTTGGCGCTTCGGATTTGGGAACCTTAGACAACAATTCTATTGCGCTCCAAGAGTACTTTCCTAGGATTAGAATATATTTAACATGTTTTAAAAGCACACCGAGCATGTCTAGGTGTTTCGAGCTACTGGGGCTGGATGAGTAGAGGTGAGTTATGAAGCTTGCACGTGAATATTGAGTAGGATGGGTGAGCATGGGTGAGCATAGGGTGAGCAAAGCGGCGAGGGGTTACGTGTCACGAGGCTTGCCGAGCACGCAGACATTGTTAGGATTCATATTAAATAACATATACTTTAAATCATGAAATTTGTCATTCAAAAATTCCTTTCCATAATAATTCTCGTTTTCAAATTGCTTTATTCTAATAATTTGTACCTGGGATAATTTATAATTTATCATTTGTCATGTGCTTTTGTGTGAAGGGATTAAATTGTAATCCTATCTTTCTCATTTTTATATAGGCCAATCTTATGGCAACATAGATGTATTCATGAATTAGCATAAGGGTTATGACGAGGCGAGGGTCTGTCTAGCAAGGATATATATAATACTCGTTTTGTGAAGTAGCTGTGGATGTGCTTTCATGCGGCTTATCCCGCAAACTACCCCTCTTAGGCCTTGTGAGCACACTAAAATGAAACCACTATTATTCTCAAGTCACAAAATCATTCCTGTCTATTGAATCTGATCATCCCACTGTCTCGCTCAATTAGAGTAAGGCTGTCCAAACATAAGAAACGCGGTCGATCTATCCATTATGAGTACATTGATGTTGTCTCAGCCGATCCTCCTTGGTGTCGCCTCCTTTTGTGATGTTTCTACATTGAAGTCTGTCCGTGTGGCGAACAAGGCAACCTTCGATCTCATCAATACCTACCAGATATCTATATCATCAATGATAACCCGGCGTGAATTCTCAGTAGACGAAATCAAATATTTCCAACCTTTGGATGACGACCAAGGAGCTTTACAAAGTCTTTTCGTTCTCGAATACAGAGTGCGAATCTCAAAATGGATGACTGCGACGGTGCTCGAGAATGCCGAAGACACCAATCACGAGGAACCCTGGAACAGCATTGGATTATGGGGTAACATCGGCGCCAATGAGCCGGAAGGAGATGCGATTAGATCACACGTCCAAATTGGGTGGAGTGTGCTTTGGCGACTGTCTGATATCGCTAAGAATACGATTAACAACGAAGTTCAACCCTGCGCTCCCCATTCTACACCTCGAGAAGATTCAAGCAAACAGCCAGAAGCCTTAGGATGGCAACAACTTGAGCCCCTCATCCAAAGACCACAACTGCAATATGCCGAGAACTTGTCCTCTCTCGACCGCCACGGCTATTTTCTTCTTCATGAATACATCAACTTCGCATTTCGCATGCGAGGTTTTCAGCATCCAACACGACACAACTCCTGGCTTTTTGGAAATGAGTACGGCTCAAGAACCTCCTGGTTGAATTGGCTAGTTCTCAGAGAAGGACCAAACTTCTTTGCAAAAGCCTGGGCTAGCGCAGAGGGGATTAAACACCAGTCATGCTACATCATGACAGAGTGGGCGAAACACTCAGAGCAACAGATATTCCTTGAGTGGAGGAACGCTATGGATGTTGAGACGACTCTAACGGCCGGTCCTCGTCAAAAGCAGGTTTCTTCAGAAGATGGCGATGATGACCTGCGTCCCCGTGATCTATACGGGGGTATTGATCAAAATCGGATTCTCAATCTAACGCAGTGGGCGACCAAGGGTAGAAAAGTTGAGAAAATGTTTCCTGAAGGGCGGTTTCATCTAGGCACTCCGCTTCCACAAGATGTATTAAACGCTCTTCAGGTAGAGATGAGTGACGATGAGGACTAGAGTTCAAGCGTTAATCCTAACATGATTTGCTATCAGAGACAGGTTTAACTGCCTATAATCCTAATATTTCTATTAAATGAAGTATGAAATCAGCAAAGTGAAGTTTTATAAGACCTTATATCTGCGATGTACTTACAATCTGATAGTTCAAAAACTTTCAATTTAAACCTTGCTAGCCAACAAGCCACAATTCAACATAATTCGTTGCCTTTTCATCTAGGGTAATAAAACTAGGTTTCACAAAAACAGCATTAGCATTAGTAAAGGGATCCTGTTCGATATCCCCAGTATCTAAGACCCCAACAGAGATTTCCTTTGATACCAAAATGCAGGAAGGTTCCGAGCCTCAAGGGTAAATATCTATTCCAACAAACTCTTTCAACTACATTACTCATATAAATAAATAAAAAGTGACATTCCTAGTAGTAGCTTTCTCGTTTACCTTACATGTATATCAAATACAAGAACACGTACCTTCCTTTAGAGCGAGGAAACCGTGAAATATAAAGGTACTTCAATCTCAACAGCAAATCCTCCGACCTTATCTGGCCTTGCTAGCCGTGCAGTAATTAATAGTGGTAGATGAAAGAATGCTATATAATAAGATGCTTACTATCATACGACCCGGTTCATGGAAAGGCTTTTGGAATATGGGACTCCGTCTATGGTAACCTCGAACCATAACAGCTACTGCAAAAGCGACGCAAGGTAGTAGATGTTGTGAGGCTTTGACAGAGCAGTAAGAGAGTAAGGTGAAGAATTGGAATATATTATCTGGGTCGTCATTTTGATTTCCATTTGTCTGCATGAAAATTTATTTTGAGATCCGGAGCTTGTCGTCTGGAATTTATGATTCTGGAGTTCGTCCGCTGGTCCTTTGAAATTGGCAATAGCTTCTACAATTAATATTTCTGAAGTTTATAATATATACTCTAGGGTTATCATATATCCCCAAATCAACACCGTATGCTGGCGCAACAATCATTCCAATGAATACTCACCCTAAGCGCTGCACTGTACCCGCACCGGATGGCACTCGGTGTTGAAAACCCATTGTCCTAAATCCACAACACTCGGGTCCGTAAACGACAGATACATATACTTCAGGACCTCCGCAAAGAAAAAACTGTCTAAGCTGTCACCCTGACTCTCACCCCACGGCATCCCGACATTATTCACCGTCGCAAACGCAACACTATTCCGCGCCGTTTCATTAATCGCCAAGAACAAATCCCACGCATACTCGGCCCACCTCTCATCTCCCGTAATCCGATGCGCGTAGAACCAACTCTCTAGACTCTCTGGGAAAGAAGCGTAGACTTCGTTGCCGTTGACGATGAATTCGCCGTTCGCGGCCCCGTTGCGTCGGTATCCGTTGTCAATATCGACGGTGGGGTCGGGTGGGTAGGTGTTTGTCTCGCTGTCGTACCAACCCCAATATAGCGGTCCGAGACCCGTGGTGGTCGTGTTGTAGGTCTGGTGACAGCCGTCTGCGGCAGCGATTCCCAGGTCACAAAGAGAACTTACCCCCAAAACTTTACATCCCAACAGAAAATTACCGCCTGCAAAACAGCTATAATCGTCCATGGTATAGGTCAAGGCTCCCTTATCGTCTAGTTCGCTGAGGAACGTTAGGTCGGGGAATCCGTAGGGATGGAGGGCGAGATTTGAAGATGTGCTGGCGGTGGCGTTGAGCCAGAAGGAGGCGTATTGCGAGGTAATGTTGTCGGCTTGGTAATGATAGATTTTAAGGAGGTACTCGAGGAAGGAGTCAACCTCGGAGTGCCACCCGCCGGCAAAATTCAGCATCCCGCCGGCGGTAGTATCGAATTGGGTGCCAACTAGACCTGGATATACGGGCGCGGGAGAGGGGTGCACAAGATAGTATTCGCCAGTGTCAACAAGCGAGCGGTAAGTTTCATTCCCTGTCAGCGTGGCCAGGCGATACCATTCAATCAGAAAGGAACCGGCTGAAGCTGTGTTTGTGGAATTGTAGGTCTTGCCGTTGACGGTATAGGTGCCTTCAACAGGAGTATTGGTGCTGAAATTGACATCAACGGCCGACATGCCTGTGGGTGTCAGGAATCCGTAAGCCAGCTTATCCGCCAAGGTTTTCGCCTGCGTTAGCAGAGCCTCGATCTGGTCCGCAGGGTAATCGTTATAGAACTGACCGCTCTTCAGAAGGTCATAGCTGGACAGTAGACCGCCCAGATAGCGAATCGTGACATCAAACATCTCAACATTACCATCAGGCGTCTTAGTAAAATCCACCGACTGGATCCAGCCGAGCATCTTGGACACAACATCTTTCAATTCCATGATGATAGCGGTGTCAAGCCCATCTACAATGGTGACACCCCAGCCATACCAGTCATTAGCACCTTTCTTCGACAACGGTTGCAGCTCATCGTAACCCCATGCATACTCGACAAATGCATCCCAGGCATATTGGTATGCCTCCTTGACAGCAGCCGCACGTGTCGCGTTGCTACCCGTTCCAGGGGGAAATTCGTACTGGATCGACTTGCAACTCGGTAGGGTCGTGTTGTTTGTGGGGATAGGGTAAGGAGATGACTTTGTGGTGTTGGGCTTGAAATGCCCCGTTGGCAATGCTGTAGGTGACACGAGTGGTACCAGTACCGTAGCCGTGATAGCAAGCGGGCTATTTATGACACCTGTGATGTTGGTGTTGCCTTGGCCTATAGGAACGACAGTTGGTCTCGCTGCAAGGGCCCGCCCCGATAGGAGTAATAGCAACGGAAGGAACTGCAAAAGAAGCTTCGTAATCATGATGAGAATGCTTTGTCTAAGAATTTGAAATGAGGGTAGAGAAGAAAAGAGAGAGATGTTGCGAGAAGCAGAGACTCATGAAGTGATGAAACTCAGCAGATGCTCTCTTGTTATACTTATGGTGGTCGAGACTACCTCCTTGCCTATCTTGGCATCAAATAAGGGGACTAACGATCACTTGATTGCGAGGTTCAGATTTCGGGGCAATCACGGCCAGACATAGGCCCTGTGTAAGAGTTCATTGCATATCTAATTTCATTCATATATGGAGGATCTCCCATACCTTCCTTTTTGGGGGCGGCGCGTCTACAACGTCACGTCGAGACATAGAGAAAATCGACGTGTGCTGCCGTCACATGCATCAAGCTTGACTGAACAAGGAAACATCCTGGCCACTTCCCCCCTAACTAAGCCATGCGGTTCAAGATTGCATCCTCGGTTAGGTAAAATGCCTGCAGATCATATTGTGGTCACGTGGGACCAGGAAGTCTTAATGACATGGACATAGAACGGTATAGAACAACATCATTTCTACTCTTTTTGCGAGTCTATCTCTCTTAAATCTATCTACAGCCATCTATTTTCACATCTCTATCCTCTACCCACCCTATATAACCTATCCAGTAGGCGAATCACACCCAAAACTCGTAGCATGACCTGCAGCAAAGCCTGCCTGAATACTCTGCCCACTAGCCATCATCCCTAAGCCTGCTGTCGTAAGGGACGCCAAAAAGAACGCAAAACAAAACAACTTCAACCACCACTGTCTCTTAAGACCCCTCTTCCACCTGCTTAAACTCCTCCAAGAATCGATTCTATGGACGATGCCCGTTGCAGGGTCGAAGGTTTCATCGGGGTGAATGGCGTCTTCTTGGATGAGGTAACCGGTGTAGAGAATCGCTGGGAATGTGTATGTAAATTGCATGATGCAGGTTGCAGAGACCATGGAGGAGATGTTTGTGAATTGGGGGACGGCGGAGGCGATGACGAATGCGGTGGCCCAATATATTGGGACCATGAAAACCCAGTACAACTTTCCTCTCTTTGTGGTGAGTTCTGGGCCTCCGAAAAGATCTTGGACGATGTTTTGGTAGATGACTTTGAGTCCAATATTTCCATACAAGACTGCTGCAATAATACCACTGACAAGGTTCAAGGCGTTGGTAACCGTTTGCCAGGCATACGGAGATAGGCCCTGGTTTGCTGGATTATAAGTAAATTGACCTTGTTGAGAATAGACTACCAGGCCGAAGATCAGGTAGCAAACATAGATGAAAATTTCAGCGACAAATTGGGCCTTGATAAAGTCCAGTGGACGTTTCATTTCAGCCATGAACTCGCAGTACAACATGGCGCCGCCATAAGCATAGACGATTTGCATAGCACCACCAAGCTGCGAGTTAAACGTGGAGGTGGACGGAATCCAGATCGTATGCTCGATCGGCGCTTGTACCGTTCCGAAAGTAGCCAATGAAGCAACATAATTGGGGGCGGAGTGTGCAGCAACACCCATAGTGATGAAAATAACGAGAACGTTCATCCAGATGGCGAAGTTTGCAAGATGACTATTTTGAGGTCAGTGGATATCTACAAATGGGTAACACAGCTTTCTTACCCGAATTTTGCCAAGGTTCGAATTTGGCCCATAATCATTCCGATGAGGGGCCAGATGAAAACGCATATCGAGAAGCAGAGCTTGGACTTAGACATTTGAGAGAGAGATTGACCATTGACGATAATTATGACACCGACGTTGAAGAGCAGTTGGATAGATTGCAGAATATTCATGCCATGACGTGTATACGTTCCGTAAATACGGAAACCCATGTCACCAAAGCTGCGCATAGGATATTTGTCGGAATCGAGAGCCAAAAATATTCTCCTGGTAGTAAGTTAGTATGTGCCAGATTACGTGAACCATGCGGTGACATACCAGATTTGCCATCCAGCAAAAAATGCCATGATACCCATACAGGTATACACCAAGGTTCCACCAACATATCCAAATTGAGAGATAGCCCATGGAGCGTTGGAAGGACCAAGAATATCAGTTGTGATCAGGTACACACTATAGCATGTCAGTTCAGGAAGTCACAAGAATTCATGGGGGGACACAAACATCGAGCCCCAAGAAGCGTTACGGACTGCACGAGAGGCTGTTTCCCATTCGCTACCAGTAACAATTGTCTGGGGATCAATCGGAGCGACAGGTGTGGCATCGATCTCCCCGATCTTTTCATCGACGGCAGTGCCAGAAGAATTGCTTGGCGTGCCGGGCTCACCAAGGTCTCTACCTTCAAACAAGGCTTGGCGCTCAACCGGGCCAAGACCTTGCTTTTCTTGCTCGCGTTGAATTCTGGCGTAGTAGAAATACTCCTCAATCATAACATTTGGGTCGTGCAATTTGTGTCGCACTTGGGCAGGTACGGCGACAACACCCTCGCTCATGCCTAATTGATATTAGATTGTGAATTTGCGATAGCTTTCACGAATGGAGAGAAATGCTTACTGAGACGAGGGTCTTCGATGAGTCCTGGTTTCGACATCTTTCTGTCAAGGGTCGAATGTCGATGAAAGCAGACGAGTATTCAGACTGAAGAAAGGGACAAGGAGAGAATGTGGGAGATATTTGTACGACTCCCAAGCCTGGAGATTCTGTGCCACTTGGCGCATGCATGGCCGATCCCTCGAGACTCGAATAGATTCGCGACATCGGGGAGATGACCAGTAGGGACGCATCGGCCACTCCAAGATAGCAATCTCCAACTTAGGAGTGGGTCACGAATTGTTTATCAGGGATACAGATGCAATTAGATACGGAGCACAAGCGTGATGTCCTTCCTCATTAGGATCTTATCTTGCAACGGGTACCTCTGGGGTCAGACACTGTTGGGGTCGCTTCCCGTCCCCATTAATACCGAGAATCCCATGACGGCTCAAAGCCAAGATAGGAAGGTTTCTAGAAGCAGACAAGGTCCAAATGAAAGTATCGACAAGCTTTTACCAGCCGCAATGTGGCGTTAACAAGCATTGGACAAGCAATTCCAAGGCCTGGACGCATAAAAAACCCGGACCAGCATCAAAAGCTCTCGGTCTTAAATTTAAAGGCCTCGAAGATCCATTGTCCGCAATATCGAAACTAGTACCGAAGCTGAAAACAGGAAATCGGCTGAATGTAGAAGGTTAAAGGTGATCAAACTTGGTGTTTCTCGAATGGCTCATCATGATAGGCTCTGGGTACAGTGACATTTGATGGTGTACGTAGCGTATGTACACTAATCAGAGAACAATCTGGACCAAAATACTGCTGCAGAAGTCAAGCTACTGCCTTGGTCGGACAACCCCTCTGGGCATCTCCGGGGTTACTAGTAGTGATCGTCCATTTTGCAGCTTGAAATGTCGTCCCCATGCTCGGCGACACACCTCCACAACCAAAATGTTGGCGGCTAGGCGCGGCGAGAGCACAATGAACCGCGGCAAATAACACGGCTTGACCGACTAGCAAACGACCTCTGGCTGGGGGCAGCATATTGAGCTGCAGGAGAAGGCGAAAAGGAGGAACCTGGAAGGTGGCGAGTTTCTGCCATCCGGTAGGGCCGTTAGCGCGATACTTCAGGGGGACGATGATCCTGACGTTCAATTAGCGCTGAGATTTCCCAATTCAGAAGGTCATCGATAAGTTCGCATAATGTCGTTCAACCTATTGTAACAACAGATCTGTACTTGTGCGTGCGACCAATCAGCTCCTCGCAGGATCAGATAAGGAGAAGAAAAAATGCTGCAGAAGGCCGGCCGAGGTCTGAGACTGTGTGACGACGAGGCTTCTAGACCCTGAATCGCCCATTCGGAGGGCGTAACATAGATAAAACCATCAGCACACGACAAGTCAAGACGACGTTCATAGGTTTGTATTCATCGGTCCTTTTCTCGCCTGCAGACTCGTTGCCGGAAGCGGCCGACAGCCTACAATGCAATGGTATTGTAAGGAGGTGTCGAGCTACACGCTGGATGCCATGTATGATACGAAGCGATAGTAAGGAGGCTCGTGAAGTCTCAACGTTCTGGTGGAATAGGTACCTTAGATTTAGGTACTTTCACATCCTGACCTGTGTGTCACGTGTGGGTCCGTTCTCCAGACCGTCGAGATCGTCGCTGCCCGCGTGAGATTGTATATACGATGGCGCGATGAGGGGCCGAGCCGTTGCCCAGGCGTAAACCCTCTTTAATTAGTATGAATTGGTGTTTCAAAAGTGTTGAAGACATGTTAGTTCGAGTCGATTGTCGTTTCGGAGGGAGAAGGATTATTTGCATGAGTATTCCAGGGGAGTTTCTGAGCTACCAGCTCAAAGCAAGTCAGTATGGGCAAGCGTGTAGCTCAAGCGCCGCCAAGTATCTTGATGGTTAAGATCATTCGTGTTGCGGGCTGGGAAGAACAGCTTTGGTGAAATTGATGTTTCTTGGAATCAGGTGTTCAGTTATCGGTTGATGCCGACGTGGTTACGTCGACGTACGAACCCCTGAGCTGTGTTGATGGAACTAATGTGATGGGAATTAGGGTTGGAAAGAGGGTAAAACGCTGTGTGGCGAGGATAAAGCGTAAAGTTTTGAGGTGAGGAAAGGGGGGGGGTGAGACGGGACGTTCTTATATCACTTCCTAACTACACCCCTCTCAGCGTTCCTTCCTCAACTTCTCCCAAATATGTGGGCTTCTTCTTCTCCTCCTGCATTAATACGAAGGTAAACTTAGAATCATTTTTATCTCATGATAAAAAGGTGACTTGTCGTGATTCTGATGTCACTTAGAGGGGAATTCGCGCAAGGTGGAGGAGACTGTGCAAATATTTGATCTCCCAAGAATGATCCTTTCGTCTTATAGAAATAGATTGCGGAGCAAAGAGACCCCTCACCAAAAGTGCACAAGACGAGACGAAGGGATTTGACAAATTTATATTGCTGAAACGGCGTTACGGAGCTCGAGCTCGGGCTCGGGCTTGCGTTTGCATTTCGGCATTACTTGTCCATTTGCAGGCAGTATATTCCGAGCAATCACCATACATTTATCATACCACAGGGTATTAATCATTTCCCTTCCTCGGTCTTCGAATTCGCATGGCTCTGACACCAATTGTTGAACTGTTCGAAGAACACAGCTTGCATCCTGACCTCCTTCCCTACCCACACAATCATCGTATCTCCGTAGATCCTGACGATCTTCTTCACACTTCCTTTATTTACTCTATACATGTTTTGTGCAATGAGCAAGCTTGCCGCACTTGCAGCTTTGGCAAATAAATGCGATGGATCTTTTGATGCCTCGAGATGGATGGCTCTCATTGATTTGAGCTGCTCAGACATCTCGATATCCGCGGGTATTTCCTTCTTGGCTGCCTTGGTGAAAGAAAAGATGACGTTCTGAGCTTTCTCCGCTAGCTGTTTTGCTTTCGTAGTACGAATTAGTTGCAAGAGTGGTAGAAGTAGACCATATGCTAGCGGATTGGACGATGACCTCTTCACGTAGATCTCCAGGAGATCCAGAACTCGGCTCTTGAAGTTGACCATGGTCTCTTTCGCGTCTTTCTGCTCTTTCTTCTTGTTGGGGATTTTCTTGCGTTGCGAAAAAATTTCGACCAATTTCGAATCCAATGCCATCATTTCGGAATCAGTCATGTCAGTGTCACTGTCTGATTCCTCTTCCTGGAGGTCTTGATCGAGACGGCGGGTACCGAGAGCTTTCGCGAGAGCATCATTAAACTTTTGTGCCTCTTCGTTGTCATTTTCCGCAGAATCGTCATCTTCATCAATATCATCATCACTACCATCATTCAAATGACCATTGAAATCACCTTCATCGCCATCCATATCGATGACTTCAACATCTGAATCCATCTCCTCGTCATCGCTATCTTCGTCCTCTTGTATGTCATTATCAGACTCTTGATCAAATATTTCTTGCTGCCCTCGTAGATTTTCGTTAGATTCCAGAACGTCTGTCATCAATTTTAGACCGCCTCCAGTCATTTGCCCCATAAAAGCCTGAAACACATGCTGTGTGACCTTACGGAGTAGTGCGGATGGCTTGGAAATGAATGAAAGTAGTAACTCCACCAACACTTCAGAGGCCTCGATGTCTGAGCCTTCCGTGTCCTTGTGACGGATGAGTTTGTCGTAACAGATCTTCAGCTCGTCTAGAATTGATATGGCTTCAGATTCCCCATTATACAGCTGGAAAATAGTCAGGGAATACAGGAGAGCCAATGCTTGCAATGGGGGTTTCCCTTGATCGCTCGCCTTCTTGGACTTTTTCAAAATCTTCTCCATTATAGAGAGAGCGCGATCTTTGGCATCGAGGATATTCTTATCCATATCCACGGCGTCTGGTGAGAACTTTTGTAGCAATTCGCATGGATATATGTATCCAGAAATATTAGACAGAAGATAACCAAAGACAGACATTAGACGATTCTGGAACAAGACTCGTGTCTTTTCAGAGAGAATCGGCATACAAACCAGATTCTTCCCATAGGCAATTCTCGCCATCACGGGAAGAGCATCTTCTCTGATCCATTTCGAGTTTAGCGGAGCTTTTGTCAAATCTAATTGTCGAATCAAGCTTAGAAAATAGTCGCCTAACAGCACCCGCCGCATTTCAGCATCTCTAATAGCATCTGCACTGGTCATAGTTAGTGGACGAGTCTACGGTTTTGAGGCAGATAGAGTGCTCACCTTTCCACTAGGAGAGCAGGAGCAACAAGGATATCAATAATACCCTTCTCGAATTCCTCATCAACCTTGCTCAGAAGTTTCTCGATTGTCTTGGTCTTTGTTATCTTGTCAAAGTTGTAAGCTCCATGGCCGCCGATGAGGCCGGGAAGGATTGAAACGAGAAGTCGAGGCTCTTCGTCCACGGCCTTGGTTAGAATCTTTAAAGACTTGTCCGCACTAAGGTGTAGAAATCGATCTTTTTCTTGGACGTGGTTTATTAGACATCTAACAAGATTGCGACTGAAGATGTAGGGTATCAATTCTGCATAAACAGAATGATTCTGGAGCAGGGTCTGAAATAATAAAAAACCCCAGAATTTTCGTTCCCTGGAGGCTGTGGTAGAGAACAGATTTTCTATGAAGTTTTAGCTGACATTGTTGTTGGAAATAAATCTTACTTACCGTCTACAGCGACTTTCCAGAAGTTTTCGAAGTCTGACGCAACACCGCTCTGTTTCTGTTGTGCAGCTGTAGCGAATTGAGACAGCACGATTCCCCACACGAAATGCAATTGGGGATTCCAATTTCCAGTTTGTTTCGCTTGCTTAATCGTCGCCGGACCATCATCATTGGGTGAACTTTCTTTCAATGCTTTCGCCAGCGACTGAAGACGATCCAGAGGATTCCCAGTCGGTCCCCAAGGTTTGTTAGGAAACTTCATGGTTGGAAAGCGGCCTTTGGCCTTGATCCAGATACCAACTCCTTCCGGGGATAGGGCCAGACCCGCAACATATAGACTTTCCAATGTAAACTCGGCCTGGCCTTGACTCATCTGAGCAACAGCCTCCACGATCACCCACCCGCACTCTTCTCTAATCCATGGTTTCTTTTTCGCCAGCTCCAACAATTTCCCTAGTATAACATTCCACATCTCGTCATTCTCGAAGAGAACCTTGGCCCTCACAAAGCTTTGCAATCCAAAGAGGAGACCAAGGTAATGGTCTTTCTCCTCTTGTCCACTGAGATCTCCATCGGGTTTCGTTTTCGCGACAAGGAACCCCAGAACTTTCTCAAATGTGAGCCCTGTGTATTTCACATTCGCTGTGGACTTCTCTCCGAACAATTGCGACAATATCTCAGTTATGACAACACTAAACCCCAACCTTGCGGCCTTCCTACCACTAGCAAGTCCTCTGAAAAGTCTTCTCTCAAGATGTCTCTGGAGAGTCAACTCCTCTACTCCGCCATCCTTCAATAGACCGGACACGATTGCATTTGCAGCATTGAGCCTAAGCGCACTGTCTTCGTTTGCAAGAAGATCGTACAGTTCCACCTCACGCTTTAGATCTGCAGCCTTGGGATCATCGAGAAATGGAGAGGAATCGAGTGGGGCTATCGGGATAGCTTTTGAAATGGTTGTAGGGGACCATTTTTGCTGTTTCTTTGCAGCAGGTGCTGCTATAGGAGCTTCTCGAGCCGACCGTTTACGTTTGCTACCCATATTGGTTGATAGTATTAGAGCGGTCCTGAACAAAGTTGAGGATTTTCGAAATGCGAGGAGACAAGGCAGAATTAAATTTTGTTTTGCCAATCAGGACTAGTTTCTTTCATTATTCACCGCTTTCAAATATCACGTGTAACCCTAGTTTTCTTGAGCTGGGAATCTTTGGGACAAGCAATCCTACAAGGAGTTCTTTCGTCTTGATCTCGAGCTCTGCTCTGGAACCAACTCACTTTCACATCGATATGCTACGTAGTCGCGTGTGTCGAGGCAGCATGAGAAAGCCTTCACTTCATACCCCTGTAATAAGCGTTGAGAGGGCTGCCCAGTACATTTAAAACCTCACCTGCTGATGATCGCTTGAATCATTCTTACACTCTCCGAGTATTTCTTGTGCCATGATACTTGGTCACTTGAAATGCGTTTAGTTGTGACACCGATATGGATCCTATCTCCGCAATAGGCGCTGTAGCCAGCGTTGTGCAGTTGGCTAGCACAGCCTTGTCCCTCTCGAAGACACTCTACTCCTTCGGATCCTCCATCGGGTCTGCTGGTGAGGATGTCCATACTTTAGCTGAAGATTTGAAGACGTTTTCACAGTCTTTGGCACTTCTTTCTCGATTGCTTGAAGACGGCAAGTCCTGGTATACGGACGACATCTACCTATTGACAGCAAAGATCATAAAGGATTGTGCGGAGTTGTATATCAAGATTGATAAGATTCTTGTGAAATTGGGTAGCAATGGCAAATCCAATTGGAAAATGCGAGTCAAATTTGTCTACAAGGAGGGGGAGATTAAGAAGTTGCTGAAGAGGCTGAGGGATATGAAAGGCACGCTGGCAACTATTCTGATGAGTTTGCAAGTGGATTTGCAGCTCTCTCTATTGTAAGTGACTGGGTCCAATCTAGTCGGCCTTCCAGGAGCCTTACACAACCTATAGAAACATTTCGACCACCTCTAGAGTTCAGAGGACGCCAGAACGGCCACTTGAACCAGATACTATCAAGGCGCTGGAAGATGCCTACAGAGTAGTTCAGCAAAACGAAGTCATACTTAGATACTCTACCCAATGTGGGCAGGAAACTCAAGCCTTTAATACATACCCTAAAGCGTCGCCAAATCAATACGAGAACCATCCTGCAGCTAATAACTTTGTCATGTTCTCCTCGCTGCCAGGATGGCCTGCTGAAAGTCAAGAATCAAGAGCTAGCCCGACGAGAGCCCAGGGTTTCAGGGCGATGCTGAATCAGGCTCAACACACTGTGCAAGATGCACCCATTGTCCGTCAAGAGACACCACATTTAACCCAGAATACGATTACTACTAGCGCTACGAAAGACCTGCAAATAGTTGCGGCCCCCGTGGATGGAAATGCGAACCTGAAAACCGCTTCTTCTTTTGAAAGTTTCAAGAGCGCTCTGTCTTCCCAGCTACCCATCTGCGATATTGAGGATGACATTTATGACATATATGCAATCCGGTCTATACTGTATGCATTCCGGACTGCACTCGAGACTCTCGATCGTCTGATTTCAAAGCGCATAAGCAAGCAGGACAATGTATTGTATGTCGCCGCCAAAGGCCTCGAGGCCTCCTTGAGCGAAGGTGAGAAAGACGTCGCTGAGACCCATGGGTCTTACCACCGTGAGATCGGTCTCGAATATATCCTTGCTTTCAACGATCCAGATAAAGAGGGGCTTCAGGAGATCAGCAAATATCTCTTAGAGAAAGTGGTTTTGGCTCTGCACATGCATTCAGCTGAACATATCACCCTGCTAAAGGAGCATTTTGATTCTCTCTACGAAATATCTAAAGCATGTCGGCAAATGGCAGTTGATAAAATTTCTCAAGTGGCAATGGCAGTGGTATGTCCCGACCCTTGCACTGTAGGTATGAGGGCAATGATTAGAGGTAGTGCGAAGGAAGAGACGACAACTTGCCAGCCACCGAGAGTCACAGATATAGAGATTTCTTTACCGTACATGGGATACACCTTCAAGCGTTTCGACAGTAGCCCGTCGCGTGAAGACCGACAGCATCAGGAACCAATTAAAAACCCTCACACAATATCCGATGAAAGTTTGCCACAACACACTGGCCCAGCGCATTTGAATTTCGACGCTTCCGATTTGACACAACTACGGCATTATTCTTATAAGTCTAGTTTTGGACCTCGCAAGCGCTGCTTAAATCCCAAGAAAACCTTTGGTGAATCGTCTTTTCCCGACGAGCTGCAAGAACGTCTCGAAGTACAGGCGAAGAGACTTAATCCGTGGGCACGGCTACAGTCAGCGCTTCCTCCTCAACGTCCAAGCGACGTAGCTAGTGGACGTAATTATATTGCAACGTGTGGGTTTTCCAATTCCACATCAGCATTACCTACACTTCACAAGCCCCCGGAACAATTTTTCATGTATTCCCTCGCCGAGACTCGAAAATCGGGACTCTGGTGGGAAGGGTACCTCGCCCTGCGAGTCTCTCACAGTCTTCTTTTTAAGACCCTCGACGAGATTCTCAACTCCGAATATGATGATTTGAGTGCGCAGTCAAACTGCGACGCAGATATTTGTACTCGCACCTCCGCAATGATCAAGCGGGCTCGAGCGGCAACACCTAAAATACAACCTGAATACAATACTCTATTGGGATACCGAAGGAGTATTATCAGCATTGTTGTAACCATAGAACAAAAATTGGGTCTGAAAGTCGCAACATTAGGATGGGCTTGCGTCGCTATGTTTCTAACCGTAGGGTCTTCCCCTATCCCGTTAACCTCACATCCAAACATTCCCCAAAAGCCAATCAGCTAACAGCCATCAGATCTACGATCCCCTTCTAAGCCGTCTTCAACCAATGTCCCTCTCAACCGCTCACCTCACAGCCGTCACATCCGCGTTTCAAAACATGCAGACAATAACGGGCTTTCTGGCACGGTACGCTGTCATGGAGAACCTGTACCTCAATACCTCCAACTTCCCCTCAAAGGGCTCGCTTATGCTGAAGCCTGAATACCACGCTACCTTACTCTCTCTCTCAACCACCGTCCTGCAATACTTCTCTGAGGCTTTTGCTATGGCCGAGGAGCTCGCTGATGCCCCCGCAGACGGTATTGTAAGGCTGAACGAGAGTGAAAAGCGCTTTATGGCATTAATGACGGATATTATAGAGCTTGAAGCTCGCTGTCGGGATTTTAAAGTCGTTTGCGAAGTTGAAGAACCAGATGAAAGTGGGAGCGAAGGGACGGTGACGGAAGACGATACGGCAAGCGAGAGTGATGGAAGTTAGGGAGTTTTCAATATGATTGTCGGCCCGGTGCATGAAAGTCACTTGTAAATGGGTAATCTTTGATCTTGCTGGGGTCTCATATTGGTGAGGGATTCGATGTTCTAATTCTCAGACCTCGAATTACAAAATTGTCAGTAGTAGCCACCTTCGTTGATGCCATTACAATAAAGCATGCCAAATATGGCATAATAACCGATCTCCATTATGATCAATTACCTTCATTTTCTGCTACATGTTCAATGAATGGCATTTAGTTCAGTCAGCCTGAAGAAGCAGAAGCTGTTCCATGGCGCAGCGGACAGTGGGTGGTCAGATAACTCTCAGGCTTAGCCTCTAGGTTGCGCATTTCCAGGGCACAATCTTACGAGGACCTAGCCTCAACCTCAGATCTAAATAAGGGAAATGATTGTGGCACGTTGTTCTATCTCCGGCACTGTGTAACCTGCTTTCTATTTCTGGAAATATAGGATCATCAGATCGGAAATCCATGTGGGCTGGGCCTTAAGTTTCACGAGCCGACGAATCAAGAAGGTTCTAATTGCCGCAGCAGTACGAGTACACATAAGCCAACAAATCAAGAAAGTTCTAATTGCTACAGCAGTACGAGCATATACAAGTCAACAAATTAAGAAAGTTCTAATTACTGCAGCAGTACGAGCACGCATAAGCCAACAAATCAAGAAAGTTCTAATTACAACAGCAGGCACAAGCTGACAACTCAAGTGGGATCAATAGCATTAAATCAGGATCAGGATCAGGAGCAGAGGCTTTTTCTTCTATTTGAGTAGGGGCGCATGCCGGGGGATCGATTAGATCGATTGGTCGCCTCTTCCGCTCCGCCTTATAATCAGCCTCAGCATTTGATGGCAGTCGCGGTGCAAAGACGAGCAATCGTAGCATTTGAAAAGGATCAGGATCGGGGTCAGATTAAGCTTCAAGGTTTGGGTTGGTGATAATTCCGATGGATCAGTACCTAAAACATCCATAGATACGAGGGCTCGATATAAGATGAATCAATGCCGTTCAAAGCTTCACCCCAAACATCAAATACCCCTAACAATAGAATTCTCCGATAGTCGCCCATTTTATACATCACCATGAGACTCACACTCTTTCTATCCGGGATACTCACACTGGTTTCCAGTGTATCTGGAGCCCCTACGAAACTACGACCACAACAACATGAAGATTCCCCTGGGATTCAAAAGGTGAGATTGAGTGACGTCGAGACATGGGTGGAGAAAGGCATTTATGGAGATTCAACGATAATTAAAAAAGTCGAGGAAGCACTCGAGCACTGCTACAAACAGCTTACAACTTCACCGCACGGCATTTTAGACCCAGAAAATCCATTCTTAAGTAGCAAAAGGAACCTGGAAGCCGCTATTGAAAAAGGACAAGCATGTGCTGAATTTGTGGATTTCGTCCACAAAAATGCTCCAAAAGGAGCACACCTGCACGTTCATTTTAACGCAATATTACCTGCTGAGGTCTCATTGGAAATAGCAACGACGCATATCAAAGATCCACATGTGGGTTTCATTCCATCCAAGGCTCTCAGCGCAAAGATAGAAAAAGATGAAACCCTAAAAGATGGGACAATAGATCAAAAGATCTTAAATGCTGACTGGATCGTCGAAGTTGGTCAAGCGGGTTCTTTTCCTGATGGAGAGTCAATAGCTAGTCTCGAGAAGGAAGTTTCCAGGGGAGCAAAAACAGAGTCAGAGTCAAAGCCGATAAGTCTTCTCCAACGTATCAAGAAAAAGCTCATCGAGGATCAAATTTACTTTCCTACACCAGACCTAACTCTTGGCATGGAGAAGAGTGGGGAAAAGTAAGTCATAAATCACTTTTATGGATGCCGAATAACTAACTTTGGTAGCATGTGGCAATTTTTCAACGAAAAGGGCTCGCCAGTTTGGAAATTCTTGTTCGAGCCCGTGTCTGTACTCGAGGAGTACATCAGGCAAGTAATCACGAAGGGTCTCGAGCAAGGCATCTATTATCAAGAATGGAGAACAATGTTCTCATCTTCTGTTATAGACTCCAAAGATGAGAAAAAGGATATAAAGGCTTACCTAGATGTCGTAGCCCGCATTGTCAAGGAGGAGAAGGTTAAAAATTCGAAATTCCTTGGGGCTAAGATAATATATTGTGTCCCTAGAATATTCAAACCCGCACGGGTTGACCAAGAAGTTAAAGATCTAATCAAACTTCGCGAGACACCGGCTTATCGAGAATTGATTGCAGGTAAGAGTCCTGAAAAGTCTTCTGTTTCGAAGCTGACAAAACTTTTATAGGATTCGATATCGTAGGAGAGGAGGAAAGAGACAATTTCAACATCAATAAGTCTTATGAGGATCAAATCAAGGAACTTATCGAGTCTGTTAAGGAAGACCTCAAAAAGAATCCAAGTGAAATCGAATATCCTTTCGGTCTGCCATTTCACACAGGAGAATCAACCCGAATTCAAAGTAAAACCAAACCAGAAGAGAAAAGCAAAGCACAACAAAACCTGGAGTTTCTGGCCAGCTTAGCAGACGAGTGGAATAAAGAACTCCCAAATCTACAATTCAGAGGCGGACACACCGTGCTCCTTTCGAATCCTCAGAACGAGGAGAACCTCCAAAAATACAATGATTTGAACATCCATAGTGAGCTCTGTTTATTATCCAATAACTTTTTGGGAACGAATAAGGGCGCGTCTGAATTCAAGTCTAAATACCACCCAATCATTAAAGGAAATTCAGCCAGTCTTTCAGGCGATGACCCGACCTATCAGCGGTAAGTTCTCAGTCCCCGATAATTCTTTTCTACCTCGCTAAAGTTTGAACTAGGTCTACTCCCGAGGATGAAACTATGTTTGCATGGCGTGGAGGAATGACTTTTCGCGAAATGATAGCAGTTGGAGAGATGAGCATCAATGCCGCGATCTTGACAGAGAAGGAGAGAAAAGCATTAATGAAAACATTTAGGGGAGAATGGCGCTCCGCAATCGCCCTGATGGAGAACAAAATTCCGAAATCCCCATAGGTTTTGAAATCTCCAACAATGGAATCTCGTCCGAGCGGGCTTGAAATCCCACCTTTTCCAGACCCCGTGTCAAGGACAATCATCCCACTCTACCAGTACCGAGCTACCGATCTGTTCAACTCTCGTACCTTTTTTTCTCTCTAGAAGTGGAGACCTAGGCAGACTTTGTGGAGCTCGCAAATCTGCACTCATCCCAATTCACAGGCTTCCAGTTCGGTGTACACTCCCTTCCACAATGGGTTCTGATCCTGATTTCGAAGCTTTGCCTTAGTAAGGCCGAGGGGGAATCTCGGACATGTTTTGGCTTATGCTGCGTGAATATGGTTGTAAAAATAAAAAAAAATAAAAATGTAGGATTAACCACGGAATGCTAGACAAAGCAGAAATTAAACTTTTGTATCATTCGATGCTGCCGCTGTTTTCTTCTGTTCAACCTCGCTCTCATTCTTGACCAATTCATTTTTCGGTTGATTGATTGCGGCTTGGTTTTTTTTGGGGAGACGCATCGACCATCTTATATGATGGAGACATATTTGTTTGATCTTGCTGATACAAGTACTGTTTGATAAAAAATATAGAGAAGGGACACCTTTGTATTAGAAATTCTATGCAGTGGGGAATTCCATTTCGTATCAATCAATAAAAATTCCTCTAAATTCTAGCTTCTGGCACCATGGTGATCATACCAACACGAAATTCTGAACAGCCTTCTTTCCCTGTTGCAGCTCCTCAATAGCAGCACCATTCATTGAGCCCTGGACATAGCATTCTCCGATAAGCTCATATAATATTGGCTCGTCAGCATGCTCTGCATGCCCATCTCGATCTCTCAGTATAAAAGGTACACTACCTCCAAAAAGCACAACAACAATATCCCCAGGCCTTGTCCCAGGTGGACATAACCCAAAATTCCCTGGCGAATTTCTAAAGAAACATTTCCCAGAGCATGGAAACGCAGATTTGGCCCAGGAATCCATCTCTCCGACCTCCCAGAAAACATCGTCGAGTTTTGTGTCCGGTAATTGGCTCCAGTGGGCGATATAGTGATCCAGCATCATGGTATGGATATTCTCGGTGATGGGCGGACGGTTGTCAAGGGTAGCGCCAAAATTCCAAGTCCCATCTCCTCCAGCGGGATCAAAGAGCCGAATGTAAGCTGAGTCGAGTTCGGGATCTTTGGCTTGGTAGTAGGGATAGGGGTGGATTGATAAGATGGTGCCGATTGCCACACCTACAAGGCTTAATCGAGAGCCTACAGTGGTGGAAGCATCGAGAGAGGCAAGGGTATCGCCGGCGGCTTTATATAAGCCTGACATTCCGAGGGTCCTCTGCGCCCATTTGCCATCACCGTCGTGCTACAGCGCCCACGAGGGATGGTTCAAGCGCGTTGACTTTTGTTGCGAATTTGAGTCGGCTTTGCAAGAGAGTTCCTGCCATGTTCGACCACTGGACGCGTGGATAGCAGATAGAATGTTAAGAGACTTGTGCTTTGTAATCCACCAACGAGTAAAATCAGCGAAGGTATCACTAGTACTTTTGGTGTAGTCCGAGCGCAGAGCTTGGGGAATAGCATTGGCATCCTGCGTTTCTTTGCTTATGCCTAGTAAGGCATAAATCTTATCTCTCGGATCTGTGGCATTAAGCTCTATTCCCTCGAGGAGGATGTCCAAAAGTTCAAGGTCAGAGTTCCGCCCCTGAATTTCAACGGCATTCGATTCAGCCCGCTTACCGCTTGTGAGCTTCATCCAGATCGACGGCAAAGTATGGACATTCTGTCCTGCAAACCCTCCACCGTGTGCTCGCAGCATCCATAAATTAGCCGTTATTACCATATCCCAAGGAACCAAGTCCGATCCACAGGAGACAATGGCTTTGCGAGCTTTCCAAACTTCTTGTACGACCCAGACTCGTCGAAACCAAGGGGAAGCAAAGAATCGCGAGAGATTACTTAGCATCCTGGGATACGCAATCCTAGTTTCTCCGCCATTTTGTGCTACCCAGGCTTCTTCGCTCGAGTCAGACGCGTTTTGAACCATGGTCATTGCTTGTTGAAAGGTTTCGTTGCTGTTTCCCAGCCAAATACAAACAAATGATGCATGCGCATAGATTTGTCCCATCATGTCTACCCTATAGGTAAATCAGTATGGGTCTATCACAGATATCTCAGGAGCTGAGGAGCTGACTGGCTCTGAAGACATGTTTCAAGAGCTCACATCCTAAAACATTGCAGAATCAAGGGTGGAAATCACGTACTGGAAACCTCGCTCTTGAAGATCACTTTGATCAATGCAGACGGCATCAACCCAGATAATTCTCTTTCGATCATCAGAATGCCTCAGGTGCCTCAACGCCTCATCAAGTCCACTCGTGATTCTAAAAACGTGATGAGGGTCAGAGTCGTTTGGAGTTGAAGGGAAGCCCCTTGTACGTAGATGCGAAAGACTTATCGCTCTAGTATCCGTCGGGTCTCCCCAACAGTAAGAAAGAGCCTCGAATGCCGGTGTCTCGCTCCCTTCAATCGATGATATGATTAAATCGCAATGAATTGGATCGTTGAGTGCCCCGGGATGAAGTTCCAAAAGACGTATTGTCTTACCGTCATTGTCTAACTTTTGGTGGTATCGATAGTTATTCCGAACTTCATCAAGTCCGTCTGTGCTATTATGTGCAGGTGTAATAGTAAGCTGGGAAAGATTCGTCTCGACCGAGCTGCTCGGTGTCATCCTACAGTGGATCTCAATCTGAGCAGATCCAACATGATTGACCCAAGCTTTCCACTGCGCTCGCGGGATCAACTCAATGGAGTCCCCACTACGAATTCTGCCCATCCACTCCCGAATAGATTCCGCTGCGGTACAGATATCCCAATTAGTCGTGTGTGTTTTGAAGTCCGAGTTAGCCGTAATATTGTGTTGCAATTCCTTGCGGGGAATATCATTACGTCCTGCAAGCGTTGATACACCAGCTTCGAACCACGTGTACGAGCCTGCGTACGTTCCTACATTGTAGGGCTCTCCGCAAAACCCTATAAAATGAGGTTTAACTTGATGAATAAACGAGGATGAAGGATTTACCTTGATCGTGGGACACGGTGGTGAAGGAGATGCGATGAATTTCTTCTAGCCCTTCGGGAACCCGAATTGAGATATAGGGCCGCCCTGGGCAGTACCGTGAGACGCGCACTAGCTCGTTACGACTAGAGATGAGAACTTGGAGGCCAACTTGGTCACCGTGGTCAGAAAGAGGGGCATCTGTTGAAGTGTTTCCGAAGCTGCCGAGATGAGGCTCGGCAGGATCATCTCTAGATGAAATGTGGTCTAGAGGACACCCTTGTTTAGTGACAGTTTCTGGCATGGTTCGGATTGAATTTGGTGTCCTAACACACTATTTATAAACTTGTTGGTGAGACTGAGTGATATCTTAAAACTCTGCTTACAAATGACGCACAGGGGTGAGCATCCAGGGGTCACTGCGGCTCAGCTGCGAGAGTTTCGTCTCCTCTCAGCCTACCTATCACCCAGGTGCAACAGCATTTCACAATTCTCATTTCGAAAAATGCCACCAAAAAGAGCAAGCTACCCTCACTCCATGTGCAAATTGCTATGTGTAATGAATCTATCAAGAAAACTCCAAGTCAAAATTATATACAATTCTCCCTCTAACATCAACCAGCTCCAACTCCAACGCCACCCATGCTCATTATACGCAACCTCCCACACCCACATTATTATTTCCTCCTCTCCCTAATCGCCCACTCCAACTTCCTAACGCCTGCCTGTAACCCCGCTCCCTTCTCCGAGTTCCCCTCTAACCACCCTTCCATCTCCTCCCTCACACCCTTCATCCCCCTCAAAACAGGCATCTTCGTCCCCTCTTCGACCTCAACATGCATCCCCGGATTCAACAAGAGATCAAACACCCTTCCCCAAATATCCGTCTGCCAATACCTTTTCAGGCATTCTTTGACCCTCCATTTCTTCTGTGCACCCGCTCCAATACCGGTCCCTTTATCAGCGACTGTGTCAATATACTTTCCAAAAAGCATACTATGTATAATACCGGCCAGGCCATGATAGTCAATCTGGTAAGTCCAAGGACGGAGCTCACGCATCTCCGCGCAATCTTGCGGTCCTGTCTTCCAATCCGCGATAAACTGTACATCAGGCCTGAAAATCTTCATATCGATTCCCCTCCCGAAATCGATCAGCGCAATACCCTTCTTATTCCAACCTCCGGTGCCATCTTTCCGGTATTTGGTGCTCCAGACATCAGAATCGGGGATGGCATCGAATCGCACGAGGCAATTGTCGGCTTTGAGATCACCGTGTAATATGCCTTTGGAGTGTAGAGCTTCAATAGTGCGAAGAAGTTCGATTGCGAAGAACATGACGAGTGTTTCGTCCATTACACCACCTGGTGCGGTGGAGTCTGCGCGTGCGATGTTAATGAGATCGAGGAGGGTTCCTTGATCGCGGAATTCTTCAATGAGATAACATTCGTCGGCGTAGAGATGCATTTCATAAACATTGATAATGCTTTCTGCGGCGCGAGCGACACCGAGTCGGCGTTTGGCTTGTCGCATGATGTAAAATTCCCAAGCTGTGGGTGGATCTTCCATTTTGAGAGCTTCAAGGTTCTTTCGACCCAGACTGTCGAAGGTGCCTTTGCCCATCACAGCCTTTGGAGCATCATCATCTTCAGGAGAGTTTTCCTCGGCAATGTTTTCGAGAAGATACACAGGTGCAAATGCGCCTGCGCCAAGTTCTCGTTTTAGAAGATACTTTCGATCGGCTCCTGGAAACCGTAGTACAGGAGGCATGGTGATATTAGTCGTTGTTTTATCGCTAGCATTCTTATTCATTTTCGCCATGGCCTTGGCAAACTTCCTGATTTCTACACTTCTGGATCGTGACTCGTCTTTGTGCTCGAAGAAACCATCATAAGTACTGAGAGGTGGCTGCAGGTGCTGGAAAATGAGGTCTCGAGTATACTCATCAACCGGGTTACATTGAGCATCTTTGATGATAGGCCCCTTTGGAGCAATCTCTTTAGCAAGAGCTCCACCGCTAGCTTGAACTTTTGCAGCGATCGCTGCAGTCTTATTAGTCCTCAGGTTCTTCCCCAGAAGAGGCTGAGCGATCTTCCCAGGGATGGCCTCATTCACGATCTCCCGAAAAGGGCTGCTACCGAACTCATCATCGACTGGCCTCACAGGCGGCTTCCGCGAACCATTAGCTTTGCTTGGTGTTTTTGAGCCGAAATAATCCTTCTCTTCTCTCACCGTTGATAATCCCAGCGAGGATTCAGTCTTTTCTGCAATCGGGGTCATGAAAGGGAGTCGGTTTTGAGACACTTGTGTTGGATCTCGGAATGGTCGAGTCGGAGGCTCATAGTCCTCCGGAGGTATGGGAACAAACATGGTTCGTGTAGTTGGTGGGAGATCTGGAGAGACAGGCGTGACGAGTTCTGCTTCGTGGTTTCCCTCGACAGGTGGTGGAACTACAACCTCTATTGCCTCAAAGTCCTCCTCGTCCCCTTCTGAGAATTTTGACGCTCTCGTGTCATCCTCTTCGTCGTCATCATCAATATTTGGAATGTGCTTCCTGGCAGTAAATTCGGACCATTCGCTAACGCTCTTTACCTCCGAAGTTTCATCATCTCCAGCCTCACTTGTGGTTACCAGTCGGCCAGTCCCTGTACTCTCGCCTCCACTCGTATAGTCTCCGTCGGTCATGTCTTCATCATCATCATCACTTTCCTCATCTTCATCGTCATCATCTGCAGCCTTCAGAGGCTGACTGAACATGTCATAAATTTCATCAGTGGCGGCGCGAGTATGGAGAGTCATAGTTTGCTCCTTTGAAGCTTTTCGTTTGGTCATTTTCGGACCAGATGGAGACGAGAGTTTTGCTTTGACTATGCCATGTTAGCTTTTGACGTGACAAGACAATAGTTTTGCTTACTGATTTGAGTCTCGTTGACTTCCTTGATCTTCATCCTCCTTCCTCGTCCTTCACGGCTGTGTTCTTTTGCGGCCCCGTTTTCATCTAACATAGGCGGATCACGAGCAATGACAAGCTTCTCCGAGACTTCTCGGCTGACATGGTCAATATTGATGTCAGATTCGCTGGTCGAGTCCCGAGATTTTGTGGTTGGTGCCGGTTGCTTAGATACTTCGGGTTTCCAACCCTTTTTCAACCATCCACGATGGCCCGCCATCAATTCTTCAAAACAGAGCTCAGTCCCATTAACATTGGGGGTAGGATATAACGTTTCAAGGTTAACAAAGACATGCTCTCTCCGTCCATTTTTGGGGTTCACTGTCACTCGTTGTATCGCAGAGGTAGATATCTGTTGGTATGGTATTTGAGGTAAAGACTGAAATACAAAACGCCACCATTGCCATCATTAGTCCTGTGATCATCAACATTTGTGTGATAGGGGTTAGAATAAAAATCGCTCACCTCGTCCTTGAACACCGCCATCTTAGTGCTACTTTTCTTGCCTCCAGCCTTCAAGGTTTCTCCTACCCACGGCTTTGCTTCCATAATGTTTTCCTTCTTGCGATCTGCTAAAGATCCAATACTCTCCCATCCCTTTGTACCCTCCCCAGAAACTGCTGGCGCTGCATCATCACCGTCCGCGAAAATCGTGAGTTTTTGTCGTCCACTCTTCGTTGTTGTGCCACCGACGCCAGAATTGGGCCTTGGCGCTTGAGGATCTCGAGGCACTCCCGCAAAAGGATCGATTTTTGCTGCTAGAGCAGGTCGAACTGTAGGTAAGGCCGGAGAGGACGGCTCATTCATATCCTGAGGTCGTTGCGCGAAGCGTTCTTGGAATTCGTTGAACTTTCGAAGGAGTCGAGGTGTCGGACGAGCTTCTTTATCAATGCCTAATTTGTAGACTTCTTCTGCTTGTACCCATCTTCCTGCACCTTCAAGCCACGCCGCAAATTCCTCATAGAATAATGCTAGTCCCTCACCAATGTTATGACGAGCCAAGAAGGCAAATGTTTCACGGGGTGTATCTGAGAAGAAGCGGATGTATGAGATCCAAAGCTTTAAGTACCGCGGGTCATTCTTGTATTGTGCCGAGTTGAGAAATGTCTTGGTAGCACGCTCGAGAAGAGGGAGGAGCTGCGATGCTGGGGTTGCTTGTGCTGTGGGATACGCGTCCAGAGTCCATCTAACATAACGATCGTAGATATCTAGAGGATCATCTGATTCGGCGATGTTGACCAATTCAGCTTCATATTCATATCTGATCGCATCGTTAAGGTTCTTTGTGTCCGAAGGCGTTGGTGTTGACAATTTGTGGAGGGGAGAGGGGGAAAACAAGTTTGCAAGGCCACGCGCTGAACGTCCTCCTGGCAGTGATTGAATATTTTCTTTTTGATTTTCGATGATTTCAAAATCGATGAGGTCCTCCGAAACAGACATTTTTTCCGGTGTTGTGCTGGGCGCTTTTGTCGTGGTCGTCGTTCTGATGTTCGTTGAGGGTCAATATTTGTTTCTCAAAATGGCTTTGTTTCGGAGGTTGCCACGACAACCGCTCTTTCCGCGCGACTACCTCGGGGATATTTTCTCACTTTAAAAGACACACAGTCTGATGGCTGTTGTATAATGTAATTATAATGTATTCCTATGGGCATGTTTTAGAGTATAGAGGGTCGATTAAATTTCCTCGATATCAATACCATATATTTCAAAAACACGTTTGACATGGGCCTTTAATATTGCTATGCGTACTCGGTAGTCTCAAACATTCATTAAGATTTGGCAGTCATTAAGCATGTCTACTACAATGAACAACATCACATGATTTCTAGCTTCTCGAGTTGTTCTTGATATACTCTTTTAATTTTTCTACTATCCCGATCCTATTTAAGAGGCTGCTACCCTATTTCTGTATCCTGGTTTCCTCTTCAGCTCCGGACTCCTCGTCCTAACAACCTTTAAAGCTTGAAGGAAATACAGCATTTAGTGAGACAATTGAGCTCTCATAAATCAAATTCTTGTTATTCTGGGGGCAAACGGCCCCGGTGTGGTTGTGTGCGGGTGGAAGCTCACTGGACGGTTTGAAGCGGCTTTTCTATCGAACTTTGATGGGCCAAAGACAGATCAAAGACAAATTGTCAACTCATCGACAAATAAGCTATAGATTCTTATATCCAATCTAAGAAATTATTTTCCGCTATTCAAAACTAAATAGGTAAGAAGGTAGGTGTATTCTGGTTCCATTAGGAAGCCCACAGGAAGCTAGCTACGAATGAACAGCTGGAAAATCCGCGGCCTTCCCTAAGAAGAAACTCAGAGAATTGAACATAACATCTACAAAGCACCAGTCTACATTACCCATGCCGAATGGGCTTTTCTGGATAAGGCAGCTAGAATAAAAAAGAACGGTGAAAAGGTGCGCCGGAGGGTGAGAAACAAAAGGTTCTAACAGAATGCCACCAAGCTCAACCTCGTAGGAAATAATCATACACTTAACGATCAGCCGTCTCCTCATCAGTTAAAGCTAAATATTATCGTGCATTGTGCGTAAAGGTTACCTAAGTAACCTTCCGCTCCCAAAACCACCAAGCCTCGCACCTCCAAACCCGCCACTTAAACCGCCACCTAGGCTGCCACCGAGCCTTCTCTCGTCACTGGTATTAACGCCCAGGTATTCAAAGAGCGTGAGTATTCTGTTGAATCTCGAGCTTTCTAGGTTCAAACCGAAGAAGTCTCGATCGTGATCGAACGGCAAAGTTCTTCGTAGAGGGGAAATTGAATCTCGGGGGAGGTTGTAAGCAATCAAAATTCGATCCAGGGTACTGTCTATCGAAATGGGAACTTAGCAACTCTCGTCAAACAAAATGCGATTATGGTTGGAAGGGCTTACTTTCCATTGACAGAAAATCCTCTACGCGTCTCGGGCCGTCGAAATCTCGAGGAAATCTCCCCTCAGAGGTACACAGTTTCGGGTGTATTTCGGCGTGTCTCATATACGGTGTAACAGCACTGTTTGCTACTTGGGCAGCAGAGTTGATTCTTTGCACCGGATGTTAGCTGCACCATAATCGCGAGTATGGGAGAAGTGTTGTTCTCACCTCCGAATATCATCTAGCTTCGCTGCATCGCTCAGGCTCCATCCGTCACGGTCTCCATAGCCAGCCAGCGCCGTTCTGATTCCATCATATCGCGCAGCTTCTTCCCGAGAGAAATAGTCAGTGGCCTGAAGCTGTGCCTGAATCTCTCTCAACAGGAGGTCCGCCTCACGTGGGCTACGTGGGATTCGAAGGAAATCCCCGGGTGACGTGGGGGAAGAACGGTAATCACCGAATCCCGCCATTTTGGAAGTCGTATGAAGTCGTATGAAGTCGTTTGATGCTAGGATAGCCTTAGTTCTAAGCTTTTCTGGAGACAGGTCTTATATGTGATGCTCGACGACTGCGGAGACGGGACATGATCCGATTCTCTAAATGTTATATATGGCTAGGAGCATTACTTCGTAAGACACAAAGGAGAAATTTTTCACGGAGTTTGCTTTCCGCTCTGGTACTGGAAAAGGTAGAAGCACTTGGGGCAATTTGGGCCTGACTGTAACGTAGTCATGAATGTGGGATGAAAATAGGCATCAATTTTCTGGTGGAAAGTTCCAAAAGTCTGCACTAGTTCGGCCTTTTGGAAGCTGAACGACGGGTTCTCGCAGAAGACCGAGGCGAACAGTATATTTGATAGGATATGCAAAGCTAACAAGATATTCCCTCTATGGAGAATAGTCGCCCTAGGGCGATCTCGAACTATCGTTTTTAAAAGTAGTGGTATCATTTACTCAGTTGCCTCGGCCTTTGTGGCACTGCGGGTACTATACCTGCAGACGCACATCGCAGGTATAAACTTCAATAGGAGTTGTGCAAAAGAAAAGCCAACCTCATGCGAGAACCCGAGGTATTGATGCGCTGGCATCGGGGTTGAGGAATTAAGCAGCCTTACCCTTTACACCGCTTCCGGATTTCCTCTTTTTATTGTTATACAAAACACAATTCCGGTACAGCAGAAAACTCAAATACTAACAACCAATCAAAATAAGATATAAATGCAGATACATGATCTATGTGCAAAATCTGAAGCTGAATTTGGAGCAAAATTTGACATGGTGAACCGATGCCATGACGTTGGGACTGTATCGTCCATTAAAGGACTTGGAATATGCGGTAAGTACAGTCCGAATTGTAACTGTCACATCGGCGACCACGGATGGCTAGAGAACAAATACTGAGATCACTTTTCAACGGCTTATAATCCTTATCTTATCTTAGATCTTCTGGGGCGTCAACTGTTGAGCACAAAGCCACGGAGGCAAGGGCTGCGAATGACGCAGATAATAGTAGCCACGGCAAGAGATATAAGCACGAATTGGATCAGGCCGACCATAAAATGTACAAGTCTGATGCGGTCATGTGGTTGGTGACATACTCATCAACCAGAGATTCTGCAAGACCTTCTACGTACAGCAGCTGCTGAACGACGCCAAGGGTCCTCTTCAATGACTACAGCCTCCTTCACTTCCGTCAGAGTCATCGTCGGCTCCCTTTCTCGGTTGCTTTTTCTTCTTTGGGGAAGCCGTTTTGAACATTGAGTCGAGGGTTTTCTGCTGCTTCTTGTCCACCTGACCTTGAAATTTCCTCCGATCTTCTGCACCAATATCCTGTAATCGTTTCTCCTCGGCTTTGAATTCATCGCTGTTCGCATCGGCACCAATGAGGCCCTCAAGTAACTTTATTTCTACAGCCCAGACCCCTTTATCTTCGAAAGCCTTGCCATCTGGGCCCTTCTTATCTATTGGGGTCTCGAGGACCATCGGAAGATTCTGAAAAGGTTCGAAATTTACTATGCTGTGAAAGGCCCTGAGACCTAAAAATCCAGTCCCAATATTGGCGTGCAGGTCACGTTTTGAAGAGAATGGGGCCTTGCTGTCATTAAGATGCAGAGCTTTCAAATACGGCATGCCGACAATCGATCCGAAACTATCCATTGTTTTCTTGAAGGCCTCGGGTGTTCGTAAATCGTATCCAGCGGCAAAAGAATGACAAGTATCTATACAAACACCAACCCGATGTTTGTCATCGATAAGTGTAATGATATCTCGAAGATCCTCCCACGTTGAACCAATAACATTTCCACTGCCAGCCATGTTCTCTAGGACTGTGACCACTGTCTTAGTTGCCTTGTGCGCTTTATTGAGCTGGCTAGCGATACGTGCAATTGCTTCAGGTCGGGGGTGAGTTCCGGTGCTACCAGGATGGAAGTTGTACAGCGTGATGCCGAGAGCTTCACACCGCTGTAGATCGTCCAAGAAACAAGTATATGCTTGCTCGGCTTTCTCGGCATCGGCTTGTGCAAGATTCACGAGGTACGAGCCGTGGGGTAATATATGCTTGGCAGCATCGTATTTATGCTCTGCGCAAAAGGCTTTGAATTGATCGCGTGCCTCGTCCGTCATCGCTGGGCTACTCCATTTACGTTGTGATTTGAGGAAAAGCGCAAATGAGTTGCCGCCGATATGAAGAGAATTATTAATAGAGTTTTGTACGCCTAATTCAAGAGTCAAACAGAGCACGAATAAAGTGGGTGGAAGGAACTTACCCCCAGCTGCGCTGACATGGGCGCCAATATGCATCGCTTGCTTCAGAGAACCTATGACAGTCCGCGGTGCCAAGGGCATGGCTTCGGCTTCTTTCTCTTCTTTGGTCTTCCGCTTCTTAACAGGCTTCTTCTCCGCCTCTTTCTCGTCGTCCTCGTCGTCCTCTGTCTTCGCTTTCCGCTTCGTAGCTGCTTTCTTCTGTTTCGGTGCCTGTTCTTCCTCAATGACAGTCTTACTTTTCACGCGGTTGATCTTAATGCTGGTGGAAGGTTTTTTGGGTGTCACAAGAGGTTCGTCGTCTGATTCCGTTTCTGCTTTGACTTTCTTCCTTGGTTTCGCCGGTGAAGTCTTCTCGACCTTTGCTACGACCTCGGTGGCCTCAACCTTTACTGCTTTTCGCCCTTTATTTGGAGTGACAATAGTCTCAGTCGCATTGATATCTAAAACTTCGTCGTCGATCTTCTTATTAGATTTGCGAGGCATTGCTGCTATTTCATTCAAGTATCGTTGTTGGAGTTGAGGTCAGAAAGACGCGCAAGATTAACCGCGTTCTCTCCACTCCACTTCTGGTCGGGCTATCACGTGATTTCAGCTAGTCTCTTCTACCCCTTTACGGATATTTGTTGATTCCCCTCATAAAGAAGCTCCCCTCATGTGTGCCGTACCGTTTCCTCGTGCATGATTGATTCCTTTAATCGTTTTCTCCTAAAGATGAGCCCGCAGTCCTCTCGTTGGTCAATTGAGTCAATCGTAAGGTATGCGTCGATGGAACCTAAGGTTCTCTTGTACACCCAAGTGGAAGTACTTGCAAAGTACCTATAATATATGATGTTTGCATTGATTCTGAGCTAGGCGATGGGGGCTTTACAATTCATGTTCCTGTCCTGCTCAATCCATTTCTGTTCGGGTATAATGCTACCGATTTCCTTCTCTCAAATTGAGGACCTCATCTACGAGCTCTATAATTTCAAGGCTTTTGCCAATAGCCAATCAAGGGCTGATCAAACGGTGCCCAATTCTGAACAAACCAACAAGTGTTGTACGATATTCCACCGGATAAATCCCATCAACACAGCTGCCGAAATCGCAGACATAACATCCAATTGATTCTTGTGATGCTCCACCATTTTTGCCACCCTTCCAGGTAGTGCATTGCACGGTCACGAACTGGCGGGATTCTTTGACATATTTCTCTCATTCTGGTCAATCACGTTCATCTGATAGCTGACTACTTACACGCCTTGCATATGGGAAACTTTGGACTGCAAGGTTTCTTGCATAGAGTTGGTGGGGCACTAACAGCTACCCCTCCTTCAACATTCTTCATAAAGTTCATCATCCCACCTCAAGCCCTTCTCTCTTCTCAATAAATATTCCCATCATCATAAATTGTCACACATATATTTAGTATACCCTAATCTGCCCTCTTCAAATGCTTAGAGCTGACTCATTTCTCAAACAGACACCAACATCAACAACAACAACACCAAGTACGAACCTCACCAACATTGCTGAGGGAGTCATGTCGTCCAAACAATGGAATTATCCCTAACGGGATCAAGGTATTTCATCAATTGTAAACCATCTTGCATGAACCGGTGTTCGTTCCCAGCGTCAATGCCGCCCTTCATCCACTCATTTTATAATGGAGATGATCGGCCCAATGACACCAAACCTGGGTTCGTTCTGAGATGATACGGTTATATGAACTTGATATGGATAATACCAGCGAAAGGATCATGCCTTCCCCTCCCCACCAAGACAACTCTAACCACTTCTAGGTAAATCACTGATCCATTAAACCACCCACAAACATGTCTCCACCATCCGCCATGTACATCAAGCCCACCGCTCCCCTCGATAGCGTCCCCTTGAAATCCGGATTCGACGTCAAGCCCATCCCGGTCCACACCAACAAGACCCAAACTCTTGCTGAGTTGGCCAACAAATGGGACCAAGGCTTCACCTTCGCCCCAATCCGTGAATCCCAAGTCTCGCGCGCCATGACCCGTCGCTACTTCAACGACCTCGACACCTACGCCGAATCCGACATCGTGATCGTGGGTGCCGGATCCTGCGGTCTCAGCACCGCGTACATGCTCGGCAAGGCACGCCCCGACTTGAAAATCGCTATCATCGAGGCGTCCGTCTCTCCAGGCGGTGGCGCTTGGCTCGGAGGCCAACTCTTTAGCGCAATGGTGATGCGTAAACCCGCCGACGCATTCCTTACCGACCTCGGTGTGCCATTTGAGGACGAGGGAGATTTCGTCGTTGTGAAGCACGCCGCACTTTTCACTTCCACCTTGCTATCCAAGGTGCTTTCTTTCCCGAACATTAAACTCTTCAACGCCACTGCAGTCGAAGATCTCATCACCCGCCAAGATCCCGCCACTGGCGCAATCCGCATCGCGGGCGTGGTGACGAACTGGACGCTTGTAACTATGCACCACGATGACCAGTCGTGCATGGACCCCAACACCATCAACGCACCAGTCATCATCTCTACCACCGGACACGATGGACCCTTCGGTGCTTTCTCGGTCAAGCGTCTTGTGTCTATGCAGCAGATTGAGAAATTGGGTGGTATGAGGGGACTGGATATGAACGTGGCAGAGGATGCAATTGTGAAACGAACCAGGGAGGTGGTTCCAGGGTTGATTGTGGGAGGTATGGAGTTGAGTGAGGTGGATGGCGCGAATAGGATGGGTCCGACTTTTGGTGCTAGTAAGTGTTGTTATTTGCTGGGATGTGTGGGATATAGCTAATCACAAGTAGTGGCTTTGAGTGGTGTGAAAGCTGCTGAGGAAGCTTTGAAGGTTTTTGAGGAGAGGAAGCGCCAAAATGCTTACTGAGGGCTTCGAGAGTATGCAGAGCAAAATTTGGGCAGCAAATGAGTGCACATGAAGGATGCTCTTGATTTAGTCGACGCACAGCAAGTATGGAAATAATACGAACACTCGTTAACCCCTGTCCGTTGCTCAACTAGTAGGAGGCCTCTATTGCCCCAAAGCTACACAAATATTCGTTCTCTCGCCAGAGTGTCCATTGTCCCAAATTAATACAAACTTCCCAAAGCCTCCACTATTCTGGTCCTTGTCCACATTGGATTTTCATTGCATCCCTTGTACCACCTCTCTAAAACTGTTTCCCTTGCGCCCCCGCACCCACTTCAGCTTCTTACACGCCAACTCATCTGCAAGCAACGAATGTACCATGAATACATATTGCGCAAAAGGCCCTTCTGGATCATAATTCTCGTTGACGTCTTCAATTTCATACTTATCGGTGAACTTTTTCCACACCCTCGTTGTCATGTCGTCTATGATACCTTGTACTTCGGCCAATGCACGGGATTGTAAGTACAAGTCTCTGATTTGGTCGTTGAGGTACTTCTTGACAGTCTCCTTGACCAGCCTCCGAAGAGCTAACCACCGGTGTGGTCTTCTCCGAATGTGATGTTCTAACTCAGATTGGAAAGTGGGAATATCGACAGTGAGAAAAGTCTGCAGGGCCCAGAAGGCCTCGTCACAATCTCCACATTTTATCCTGAGTTCTTGTATATGTCCGGCAGTGGTTATTAGGCGCCGTGCTATGAAAGCTTTGAAGTCTGATCTTTCTTTTTGGTTGAAATTAAATAGAAAGGGTGCCAGCTGGTGGAATAATATCGGACTGTCTGTTGAAATTTCTGGATCAAGACCCTTTTTGGGTTTAACATCTGATCCCCTGGGTAAATTTGTTGGCTGAACTTGAACATGCTGAGGAGGATTCGGTCGGCGTGCTGTGTATAGAAGATTAGTCTGTTGAATCTTCCTCCATGACACATTCGCTTTTTCATACCGATAGGCCTATTCTGCGCGGTACTGAGGTAGTCCGGTGAAGGATTGAATTGCCCACCGGTATGAGCTGTTCGTTCATCATATTTGGGTAGACCCTGCGGTAATGCGGAAGGGTTCGATGGAGGATTGTATGGTCCAGCTGTATAAATTGCTTGCCCGAAGAGTGGGGGGAGAGTCCGAGATCCTGGTGGTACTGTACATCAGAACATTAAATCAGCATGTTGAATCTACTTTCATCTTCGGTATATCATACCATTAAGGATATCCCTCAATGATGGGAGTTCCCGGTGATCATCCACCGTGTGATTATCAATCGCTTTCCCATTATTCCCACAATTCATACTTTAAGAATGAACTTGAATGTAGAAGTTGAGCTGATATAATGAATTCTTGTTAAGAATGAAAGAAAATGAAAACATTCGAGCGGAAAGGAAATGCTTAAGTTCTTAGCAGAATATATTTGGCGTTTAGGGAAGGAAAGTCACTGCTCGATGGTTGAGGAAGGAGCGAAACTGCTATGATCCTGATGTTCTAGAACGTGTGGCACAATGGAAGCTGGATACTAATCTCATGAATCCAGAGTAGAATTTTGGGAAAATATAGATATCAGCAGATGAAGTAAGAAAGCCCCTGAAACCCGAGAGAATAACAAGAGCTCCTGTGACTCTGAATCCCCGATGATTCAAAGAATCAGAACATCCACACTGGGGGCTTTCATGAAATTTTATTCGAGTCCGAAACAAATATAAAACAAGAACCTTCTCTTCCTCTTCCTCCAAATCTTTCACCTACACGCTAAACCTACTTTCCACTACGCAAATCTGAAATATTTTTCCTCTATTCTGTCAATCAGACCAATTCACACTTCATCACTATACAAAGTTCTCCTTTTGAAACCAAAACTAATCCAAAAAAAATGCCAGACCACCCAACGTGGCAACCGAATGAACGTGCACTCCTCCGCTCTTTGAGCTCCAAAGCCCAGATAAGTGGGCGTCAAGGCGGATGGGATTCACATTTTCTAGCAGCAGAGATGAATCGTGTTGCTGCTTTGCAGGGAATTAAGGAGAGGCTTTATACAGCGAGGAATGTGGATGCTTATGTGAGAAGTCAGGGGGTGTGGCTGAGTTTGGGGAGGGGGAAGAGTGATCCGCGGTGGGGTGGACGGAGCTGAGGGAGAGAAAGAGCAACCTGGTGGATGATATATGCGATGCTTTAAGAGAAATGGTAGAAACAATATTACATTGAGATTGGAGTAGCCTATAAATCAGCAGCCTTCCTCCTCTCCAGCACCTTCATGACATCACTCGCATTATTCGCATCCCCCTTCCTCTTCTTCGGACCCCTTTTTCTCTTCCCTTTCCCATCACCCTTCCCACCTTCCTCTCCCCCATCATCTTGACCCCATTCACTCAACTTAACCTTCTTCTCTTCAAAATCCTCTTCATCCTCAAACCTACTGCTTCCAAATCCCATATCCATATCCTGTGCATCTCTATCATCTTGCTGTAGCATTTTCTTCCGTCTGGCTTCTCTGATTGCTTCTTCTGCATTTTCGGCTTCTTTGGCAATGGGGTTAAGGGTTGATGCCTTCTTAAGGGCGGCGAGAATGGTGGGGTCTTGGAGGGCTTTAGGTCGGGTGTCGGATGGTTCGGAGGGCGTGGAGTCACCGAAGTAATTTCGAGGAGCGGTAGGTTTGGGCCGTGGGGGAGGTCCCATGCTTCCTGTTTCTGATTTCTTATCTGGTTCTTCTGAGACATTCTTGTCTTCTGATATCTCGCCTTCGTCGGCATCCGAATCTTCGTCTTCGTCATTGAGTCCAGCTAAAGGATCATAATCGTCCCCTGCACCGTCAAAGATGTCTAGATCCTCTTCTTCCTCCACGACTTTCGGGATTTCAGGAACCTCCATACCCAATGGCTTAGCATCCTTATCTGGCATGAGTAATCCATGCCCCTTCTCTATAACAGGTTCCGCAATTTTTCGAACCTTTCTCTTCTCGTTCCCATTCTCATCCACCGTGATCAGCACTTCTCTCCCCTTCCCATCCCTCTCAATCCTACTCTCAACCCTCCTGTCCCCAACCTTCTTAAACTTCGCTCCCAAACTCGGCCCCTTCGCTTCCTGTGCCGCCTTCCTCGCCGCTTTCATCTCCGCTAAGATCTGATCTCTGTTCCTCTTCTTCCCCGGCATCAAACTCGGCGGTGCCATCTCACCCTTTTTCTTCGTCTCCTCCCTTTCCTTAGCCTCAACCTCCATATTCTCCAACTCCTCAAACTCCTCATCAACGTCCACTTCCTCCCCACTCCCCTCCTCGCCTTCTCCCTTCCCACCCAAAACATCCTCCCCCCTCCTCACCCTCTCTAATAACTTCCAATCTAATCCCTTCACCAAATGCGTGCTTCCCACATCACCCCCAAGAATCTCATCCCTTAACTTAACAAACGTCGCCTCGTCAATCTGTTGTAATTTCATCATCTCCTCTAAGGCCTTCACTCGCTCCGCTTTATCATCTTCTTCCTGTTGATCGCGTATCTTTGCGCGGTCGACATACCCATCTGCGAGTTTGGCGCCCTTGGGCGCGGCTGTGGAGCGGAATTTCTTGGTTGGTTGAGGATTGGATGCATGGCGTTGTTCGGCGAGCTGGCGTGCGAAATCTACGCCGCCGACGGAGCGTCTATTATTCTAGTATTAGCATTTGTAGCTTGAATGAGGGGCCGCATTGGGGCACACTTACGGTGTCATAGGGATCGAGCTTCGCATCCTGGAGCCCAGGGCAGAGGGAGTTGCGCCATCTCTTCTAGGAGTCGCGCCGAGCGTCAGCCTGCTTTCTCCCGACCCTGCCTGTCTGGCAGGCGTATCGAGCACTAGTTTCCGAAACTGAGAATTGTTCATCGTTGTGGTTTGTTGAAGTGAAGTGAGGTTGCGAAATTTTGAGGTGGCGTACAGCCTTGCGATCACCCAGGATTTTAGCGAGAGATCGCTGGCGTTCAGGGGCACAATCGCTAAACCTTACCCCACTCTTTCATGATTCCCTTCACTATTAGGTATTTCTCTCTGAAATATTCGAAGACGCTTATTTCAGAATGTGCATTACTTAAGAGCATCCAGATATTTCATTACCTCCAGAATTAGTAGTGATGACTTCAGGAAGTGAGAAAATTGATCTTTGGCTAGATTGCGATCCAGGTACGTTTAAAATGACTAACTTATCTGTTATGTGCAACCGCTGACATCTATTAAGGACACGATGTAAGTTATCATAGATAGCTATCTATCTCAGCTTCTCCATGACCTGCAGGTTTCTGGAATTACTCTCCAACTTCATTGAAGCTCCATTTTCCATTTATGGGACAAGCCACATGACTAGACTTGATAAGCATTACATGGGGTCAAGTGGCCCAAGTCTCTCTCCTCTGTATTCTTGCCATGCACTCTATCATTATCCTAATTCTGTTCAGGACGCATTCGCCATCCTCTTCGCAGCCTACCATCCCTCCCTAAACCTCCTCGGAATCTCCACCGTCCACGGCAATGCCCCTCTCACCCATACAACCTACAACGCTACCTCCCTCCTAACCGCCATGTCCGCAACCCATATCCCGGTCTACGCTGGTGCTAACTCAGGACTCATCCGTCCCGCCGTTCACGCAGGTGATATTCATGGCGAAAGCGGGCTCGACGGAACCTCCCTTCTGCCTACCCCTGCTATCCCTCACGTCGACGAACCAGCTATTGCCGCTATGGCCACTGCTCTCCTATCCACGAAAGAAGGAACAGCGTGGTTAGTAGCCACAGGTGCATTAACCAACATTGCTCGCTTATTCGAGGAATATCCTCACGTAGCCTCGCATATCAAGGGTCTTAGCATTATGGGCGGCGCAATTGGCGAAGGATTTACAAACGCCGTGATGGGAAAAGTAGACGATAGAGAAAGGATTGGGAATTGGAGCGCGTGGGCTGAATTCAATATCTTGGTTGATCCCGAAGCTGCAGCACATATCTTTTCAAATCCGGTTTTGGCGCCTAAGACTGTGTTGATCCCATTGGATGTCACACATTTGGTGCTCGCGACGAAAGAAGTACAGAAGTTGTTATTGTATGGTAAACTGAGCACGGGAGCGGAGATGGAGGGGAAAAGTAGATTAAGGGTTATGTTGGTGGAGTTATTGACGTTCTTTGCGAAGACTTACGCGGATGTGTTTGGGATTACCGAGGGTCCACCACTGCATGATCCATTAGCTGTGGCTGTTATTTTGGATGGAATTGTGGGGGAGGAGCTTCCGTTTTTTGATTTTAGACAGGAGCGAGGGAGGGAGAGGTTTGAGGTGAGGGTTGTGACGGAGGGGAGCCATGATGATGCGCAGAAGGGTTCTGAGACGGGGAGGACAATTGTGAAGTTATTGCCTGAGGGGCAGGAGGGAGTGAAGATCCCGAGGGGTTTGGATATTGGACGGTTTTGGACTGTTTTGGAGGGGTGTTTGGAGAGGGCGGAAGATGCGAATAGAGCGAATGGAGTTGAATGAAATGGAGTTTGTTATAGATGTACGAAAGGCATGAAAATAGACTTGGCTTAAGATCTTAATGAATGGAAATCAAAACCGGCTTCATTTTTTTTTACCCGTCTTCACATCAAAATTGAGCCCAGACTGAACTTACTCAATGTGTCAAAAATTGTGAGACATTGAAAAATGTGTCGATCTGCAACAAAAAGTCTATTGGAGATTTATTCACTACCAAACTTGGAGCAGAACTCCTCAATGTCTCAAAAGTCTTCATTCAGTGACTTTCAAGGATGACAATATGTATACTCATCTTAGGCATTGTTTCTCTTTCTCCTTGAGCAGCTATGCCCGGTTGATCTGCCACCAAGCGCATGATCTAAAGAGTAGCCGGCGAGGGTGTAGTCAACTTTCTTATGAATCGAGAGCTGCCTAATGTTTAGGAGGAAAGCATCAAAAAGTGGCCAGCCACTGACACAGACGCTCCTTCCTACCCCACGAATTGTCCAATGTGATTAGCCAAGAGAATACCGGATTTTCTGAAGCTGCACACAATAGCATATTGCTCTGAGAAATATTCAAGGATACGCCCCCAAAGACTCCATCTTGTAGGAATGCGGTAGAATGAGTTTTAGATATCAATCCGATGAGTCTCATACCAGGTCCCAGAAACGGGCGCCTGACCAGGACCAAATGTAGCTTTGTCTAATGCGCTATTTCTTTTTACATCCGCAAAAACTCCAATGCTGAATGCTGTCGAGGGAAATGCCAACCCCTTTCCCCAAGTCTGAGAGTTAACCAAATTCATTCGTGAATAACATTAATCATTAGGCAGAATTGCCCACACTAACCCTCAGCTTTCTTTGCTTTGTCTTTGTCCTTCGGCTCGCCCTCTGCATCGAATCCCAAGGCGTCCAGTTCCCGTATAAGCTCATTGATCTTGATGACTTTTGCGAATTGTTCCGGCAACAACGCCGCCCCGCCCTCTTTCTTTTCCTTCAAGTCTTTGGCTTGCTTCAATTTCTTTTTCAGATTCCTCGCCTTTTTCTCCCTTTCCACCTCGAGATCCACATCTTCGACTTTATCCGGTTCCTTCTCCCGCCAATCCTTCTTTCCCGAGCCATGCACAGGTGTTTCATCGCTCTCTTCCTTTGCCTTTCCACTCTCACCACCCTCCTCCGCAGCTTTAGCTCTCTTCCTAGCCTCTCTTCTCTTCGCATTCTTATTGCTACTACCGGAGCTACCCTCAGCAGCATCATCTTTCAGCCCCTCAGCGCCCGGAACCCCCCCACTACCTCTATTCTTGAATGCATCCGCCGTCCGATTCTTATATACTTCAACGTCTTCTGGTGGTTTGTAACCCGGCCGGATCTTGATCTCTTTCCGCTTTGTGCCATCGGGTCGTACAGAAGAAGGAATGTGTCGTTCACCAGTTTGTGTCTCGATTATGCCGGCCTTTGAGGGCGTCGGGACTGAAGGCATTTTGGAGGTTTAAAAAGGCCAATACTCCTTTGCGTAGTATAGAATAGAAAATGCAAGATATTATCTATAACACCCGCGGGTTTCTTAACCAATTGCTAATTTTTGTGATGCTTGTGTAATAGATTGCTCAAACTTCGGACGAGGCTGTGACATCTTGAGGTCCAAGTGGAAGCACACGTGATTTGCCGGAGAGCTAAATCTGCCAGCTCCCGTCGCAGATTCCAATCTGATTTGCACCACAGCAACAAATCTTCAATCCCCTCCTCTATTTCGCACTGCTGCATAAATCAAAATGGTATGTAAAGCTCTATCTAGCAGATCTGTCATGTTTGAGAAATGCTAACTGACTCAATGGCAGCCTGCCGCAAGCAGACCTATCTACAAGCAAGTCACCTCCACGCCCTCCCCGAGCTTCTCAATTCAGGATAAGCCATCGTATGGGACCTATTTCTAACTGTGTTCGATATACAGCTTCTTCGTCCGAAGGAATTACGTCTTCCTCGGCGTTATCTTCGCGTCTGCGTTCGGCTTCGAGATGTATGTTTTGGACATTCGGGAATGCCTCCAAGAGCAGATAACTGATTGTAATTAGGGCATATGACAATGTTACGGATAAGATTTGGGATAGCATCAACAAAGGCGTAGGTTACAGGGCATCCTGAAGCAGATGTGCGGGCGGCTAATGTTAGAGTAGCGACAATGGAAGGATATTCGGGCGAAATACGTCGAGAGTGGAGATGGAGAAGACGACGAATAGAAATCTTAAGAGTGGGCAAGCTGGTTTATGAAGGGCTGTTATTGTCGTCTGGTGGGGATGGAGAGGAATCATAAGGGATACCTAAAACGCTTTGATTGCGGTGTACAAAAGACAACCATTGAGACAAATCTTGTCTGAATCTTTGCATGACGATTCAACTGTGATGCTTCTAGAACATTCATTCTTCCGCTCCAAATCCGCAAACTTTCTACAATATTTTCGCTGAATAGATGTTGATGCGGTGAAATTGATATCTCTGAACGTAGCCTTGGGCACAGCCGAGCAATGACAAAACATCCAACCTCAGTCTATCCATCAACCACTGCATCGCCACCACTTTTCACCCTCTTGACCCTGTAGTCACGACGCGCAGGAGTGAACGACCTAGAGCTAAGCTGAACGCCCGAATAACAAACGCTTACTCCTTTTCTTTCGAATCAGCTGGATCTGCATAGCTGGACTACGAATCATTACCTTAAGGCGCCAACCCCCAAGATACAATACTGGATATTCACGACTGTGCACTTCAACGGAACCACCCTTTTCGAGATACGATATGATAATTCTTGGCATCGAGGAGTATTATAGACCATTATGATGCACCAGATGTCAACGCAGGAGCTCCAGCTCTGCGAATTCCTCAAAACCCTACCCCGCGTCCACAAGAATCGATATACAGAGCAAGCCGAAAACGATCTCTTACAATCCATATTCTGGTCTCTAGCTGGTGGAAGACCAGAGTACCTCCGGCTTTTCTTTCCAGATAACAGTCGACCGCTCCCGAACGCAACATGGAAGCTAAGAAAAGCACAGGGCGGCGCAGATGGAGATGAGTTCACAGAAGCTGCAAGAGGCAAGGCTTGTGGACATATATTCAAATCTGGGGAAGCTACATACAGATGCAAGACTTGCAGCGCAGATGATACCTGTGTTCTCTGCAGTCGATGCTATGATTCCTCAGACCATACTGGGCACATGGTATATGTCAGTGTTTCGATGGGCAATAGCGGATGCTGTGATTGCGGAGATCCTGAAGCCTGGAAACTACCCGTACATTGTTCAATACACACAGCTCATCCAGATGCCTCACAGAGTGGGTCTAAGGGGAAAGCAGCCGGCCTGCCGGAGGAGCTCATTGAGAGTATCCGAATGACTATTGGGAGGGTATTCGACTACATATGTGACGTGATATCCTGCTCGCCCGAGCAACTACGATTACCTAAATCGCGAGAGACTATATTGCTGGACGAGAAGATGTCAAGGCTGAGTTCCCAATACTACAACGGAGATATTGTGGAAGATCCCTGCGAATTCGCCCTGCTGTTGTGGAACGACGAGAAGCATACGGTCAATGAAGTTCGCGATCAGGTGGCGAGAGCTTGCAAAGTTCCTGTAGCAGAGGGCCTGAGACGAGCCCACGAGACGGATGATATCGGCCGCAGTATTGTTAAGTACAGCTTTGATGTGGATGAACTACTCCATGTCTCGCAAGTGATCGAGCAAATCAAAGTGACTGTCACGATTCGATCAGCAAGAGACACTTTCCGAGAGCAAATGTGCGGTACTATCATTGAATGGCTGAGTGACATCGCGGGTTGCAGTGTTGGCCCTGATCACAACATTCTACGACGGGTTGTCTGTGAAGAGATGCTCAAAGGTTGGAGTACTGGGAGTGAGGCTAGTAATAGAGACGTTGGCATGCATGGGATAGATGATCATGAATCTGAAGAGCAAAGGGACTACAGAGATGTCATTATCAGTCGAAACGCAGAGATCATTCGACGGGCGACGCTTGCAGCCGCTGCAGACTCCGATGAGGATACCGACGATGAAGGTCCTGATATCGAAGCTGAAGTTGAATTAATGGAAGATGAAGGAGCCATTTCAGACAATGATGGTGATGGAGATGAGGAGTCTATTGCTGGTCTCCAAACAGATACGCAGCCGGGGACTGACACAGATGGCGATGTCGATATGGTTGGAATTGATGAAGAAGATGCAGCTATGGAAGTTCAGGAGGCTACTATGGCTGGCTATCCGCCTCCTCCACCTCCACCTCCCGCACCTCCTCAGAGACAGGCACGAGATCGCGATCTCACTCCCTCCGATTCTGATATTGCCGAGATGCAACCCTTAATTTCTAGTAACGTTTACGCAAAAGCCAACCTAGAGATCCCCAAGACACCTAAAACTGTAATGCCGGAGAAGACCCACCCGAAACCACCTCGATATTGGACAGAGACTCCCGCTGCGTTTAGTGATAGAGACTCCGTGCCTTTACATGAAGATCTTTGGCAACGCCTCCGCCTCGATTGGATGATTCTCTTCGATTTACGAATGTGGAAGAAAGTTCGTGTCGATTTACGAGATCTGTATATCTCAACGGTGGTGACTATTCCCGAATTCAAACGAATCCTTGGGTTGCGATTCGCTGGGCTTTATACCACTTTAGCCCAACTTTACCTTATTGCTGATCGAGAACCTGATCATTCTATCATCAATATCTCGCTCCAGATGCTGACCACCCCGTCCATTACTGCGGAGATCGTCGAAAGAGGCAATTTCTTGACTAACCTAATGGCAATTCTTTACACTTTCCTTACTACGCGGCAAGTTGGTCATCCTCATGAAATATTTCCAAATGCCGTATTAGCTTTCGACTCCGGGTCCGTTACGAATCGTCGAATGTACCATTTCTTCATGGATCTCAGATACCTCTTTAGCTCTGAGCATGTCCAGGAGAAACTTCGAGCCGACGACAGATATATTCTCCAATTTTTGGACCTCGTCAAACTTCACCAAGGTATCTGTCCAAACGTCAGGGCTGTTGGAGAGCATGTCGAATATGAGACGGACGCCTGGATCAGTGCTTCTTTGATTACTCGAGAGATCAATCGACTATGCAGACAGTTCTCCGAATCTTTCAAGTGGAATGTTGGTGATGATCCCACCTATATTTCCAAAGCAATTCGATTTGCCGCAAAGGCGGTAATTCTCAATTCTTTAGGCACGGAGAGGAAACGCTTCACTCAAGCAGAGATCAAAGATGAGATCAAATTCAAGAACGTGGGCGATTATGAATTTGACACAACCGAAATATCGAGCAGCGTTCTGCAGCATTCTGTTGTCAAGTTTGCTGTTGAGTCCCAGCCGATCAGTTTCCACCATGCGCTACATTATACTCTGTCGTGGTTGATTGAATGCGGCAAGGGCATGTCCCGTGAGCAACTTACCCAGCTATTAACCTTTACTACTGCAGATCTCTTGCAAAAGCCCAGAGCAATGGGAACTCGGAGTATGCCGGCTCATGAGTACTCGCCAGAGGACCATCTCATGGCGGCTTTCGATTATCCACTGCGTGTCTGTGCTTGGCTAGCGCAGATGAAGGCAAGCATGTGGGTGCGCAATGGAATGAGCCTTCGTCACCAGCAAGGCACTTATCGTGGAGTGGGTCAACGAGATGTTTCCCACCACCGAGATATCTTCCTTCTCCAAACGGCTATGGTAGTGTGCCCACCAGCTCGTGTACTCGTATCCATGATCGATCGGTTCGGTCTTGAACACTGGATGAAGGGCCTGTACGAGCAAAAGTCTGACGGGCTTGACGATAGTCAAATCTTGGATGTTGCTGAAGACCTGATCCATCTTCTCATTGTCTTAATCAGCGACCGTACGTCGTTACTCTCCACAGAGGAGGAGCCGAGCCCTCATGTGCTGGCTATGCGTCGGGACATCACTCATGTTCTCTGCTTCAAGCCCTTATCATTTACCGAAATTTGCACTAAGTTGCCCGACAAGTTCCAGGACCAAGAAGAATGCCAGGATATTCTTGACGAGATGACTACCTTTAAACCTCCCGAGGGTTTGTCAGATGTTGGCACATTTGAACTGAAGGAGCAATTTCTGGAGGACATCGACCCGTACATTGCCCATTACAACAAAAATCAAAGAGAAGAATCAGAGAACGCCTACAAAGCTTGGATGGCAAAGAAAACAGGCAGAGCCGTTACCGATATTGTATTTGAATCGAAACTTCGACCAATCGAATCTGGCGCCTTTTCGGATCTTGCTGCATTTACCAGAAGTGGAATCTTTGCACAGATCATCTACTACGCGCTCTTGTATCCACTCAAGGCTGAGCAACTCACAGCCACTGTTCCAGTCACGAGAGTCGAAGCCTTCCTTCAGGTCGTTTTGCATCTTGTTCTGATTGCGATTTCTGAAGATAGGACTGATGAAGATGAGATGTCGGAAGAATCACTTCAGTCATTTGTCTACATCGCCCTCACAAGTCCAGCTAGAAGCAATTTCATGCCGAACGCCCCTGCCTCGAGGACAATTGCTGCTGTGCTAGAGATGTTGTCCCAGAAAGAGGAATTCAAGTCTTGCCATTCAAAGATAACACTAGTACTAAAGCGTATGAAGCAGAAGCGCCCACGTAATTTCGAAACTGCTTTCGCACGCTTGGGAGTCCCGGTTGACAGGATATCAACAGCTTCTCCCGCAATAAACAACGGGGACGAAGAGCGTGACAAAAAGAAGCAAGCAGCTCTTGATCGTCAAGCTAGAGTAATGGCACAATTTCAGCAGCAGCAAAAGAACTTCCTTGATAATCAAGGTGATATTGATTGGGGTGAGGATGAGATGAGTGATGAGAATGTGGAAGTAGAAACCAACCAAAAGAGCTATGTCCAATACCCTACTGGAACATGCATTCTTTGCCAGGAGGAAACGAAAGACGGCCGTCTGTATGGAACATTTGCCTTAATGACTAAAAGCTCTATTTTGCGACAGACCGACTTCACGGACCCTGACTTTATTCGTGAGGTTAGCAACAGCCCTGGTAGTCTCGATCGTTCCGCCGAGAGCATCCGGCCATTCGGTATTGCTGGTGAGAACCGGGAGGAAGTCCGCAAAGTCACAGCAAGTGGAGTTGAAATTGTCTCCGAACGTTCATTCATCGGCAAAGGCTTTCCATCTCAATCGGCTCGATCTGGACCTGTGTCGGTTGGCTGTGGGCACATCATGCACTATAAGTGTTTTGAACTATACTATGAAGCTTCAAACCGACGACATCAGCATCAAATTGCAAGACATCATCCTGAACACCTCGAGTCCAATGAATTTGTTTGTCCTCTGTGTAAAGCACTTGGTAATGCTTTCCTCCCCGTGATCTGGGCTCCGAAGGAAGAATCTTACCCTGGGTTCTTGAAGCCATCTACGGACTTCGATTATTGGCTGGATTGGGTAGCCAATGATAAGCCATTTGAGAAGTCTGTTAGAATTGATGCCAAAGTACCAGGGGGTAATAGTAGGAGCGTGTCGATATTTATGGAGAACAACTCCTCGATCGTAAATCCTCTAGCTGCCAAGATGTCGGAACTGCTTATCGATGCTTGGAATCCTACTTCACCAGCTGTTCCACAACCCTTCACGCCAGCGAATCTTAGAATACCCGTACCAGATGTAGCCAATACGATTTGGGCAGATGGCATAGGACCAGGATCTGCAGCCATGGATATCGAACCTCAAAATTCTGTATCTCAGATGAAAGAACTGGTGGAAATCTACCGCCGCTTGAGAGATACCATGGCCAGAAACGAACTTTCTAGTCACCATGCAATGGCCAACCTCACAGGAGAGAGTGCGCCAAATGATCTTTGTGCAAGTGATACACTGGCTAGGTCATTAGGCTACTCTATATCTGCCGTAGAAATTCAACAGCGCGGCAATGCTGCTCCCGCCGGAACCACTTTCATAGACTCGATCCCACAACAAGCCATCACACATCTCCGAGTGTTAGCTGAAACCGCTGCTTCTTATGTTTCTGTTGGAGGTCTCAGGTTTGCCGGGGACAACAGGGTTGCCAAAGAATTCGCCAAGGATTATGAACGTCAACATTACCAACTCTTCCTAAGGGAGCCTTATGCTTCTGAAGCAGCACCGGCCGGGCTTAAGGGAGTTCACAATGCGATGTATGAACCCTTATTGAACGAAGATATCTTCGTCTTCCTCGCCGAATGCTCTCTCTGTCTCGCACAAGTCGAAAGCATAGATATTATGCATCTCGTGCGCATTTGTTATTTGGCAGAGATCGTCAAAGTCATTCTTCTCATGGGTCGGAATACGGACCAACTTGACTGGAAGAACATCATATACTCAGAGGAGAACAGCGGACAGCATAATCTCAACATGTTCGCGATGCTCTGTCAAGGTATATGGAAAGCTGACCATGAGACCCACGGCCTCATTACTACGAACGCCTTTGGTCGAGCCGACCTGAGTACCCGCCGTGCCTTCGTGCAGAAGTACGCATTAGCATTCCTTCGAAAAGTAGCAATTCTCTTAAATGTCCGCTATGGAGTCGCGTTCCACAACCACGTCTCCTCGGATCCTAGCGCTTCAGAATTAGAACGATTGACAGAAGCATTACAACTTCCATCTTTCGACGACATGTGCGTTAATGCTCCCGCATCCGGAGACTATCGGCACAGCGGTACGCTCAACCAGCTCGTTCACTGGTGGATTGTCCACGCCAGACATTACGGAAATAATGAAATCTCACTCGCCCATCCCATCATCTTCGAGCTCATCGGCCTACCCAAGAACTATGATACCTTAATGGAAGAGACAATGAAGCGACGTTGCCCTACAACCGGGAAAGATGTTACTGATCCTATGCTCTGCTTATTCTGCGGTGAAATCTTCTGCGGTCAAAGTATCTGCTGCCTCAAACAAGGCCCCGAGCGACGAGGTCGCCGAAGCCAGCAAATTGGCGGGGCGCAGCAGCACATGCTAAAGTAATTTCCCCTCACCACCACACTCCAAATTCATGCTAATACATTTAATCTCCAGGTGCCAAAAGAACATTGGACTCTACATCAACATCCGCAAATGTTGCGTCTTCTACCTTTACCGGCAGTCCGGATCCTTCATGGTAGCGCCCTACATCGACCGCTACGGCGAATCCGACCCGGGTTTACGGCACTCCAGACAATTGTTCTTGAATCAGAAGAGGTATGATGCGTTATTAAGGACTGTGTGGTTGGGACATGGAGTGCCGAGTGTGATTTCGAGGAAGCTAGAGATGGATATTAATAATGGGGGGTGGGAGACCATTTGACGTGCGTTTATTGGGGGAGGGTGGAGTGCTTTTAGGTGGGCGTTATTAGGGGAGGGTTTATGAGGGATGGGAAGGGCAGGGGGATTGGGAGTGTACGGTTCGTGTGTTTTATATGCCGCTTTTTTGTTTTTGAGGGGGATGCGAGCATGCGTAGATGCTAGAAGAAATCAATGGATTCTTTCTACTTTACATAACTTTATTCACCAACTTGGCCTACCCCTGACTTGGTACGGTGCTAGCCTATCAAGTCCCAACAATCTAACCATCCTTCTATTTGCCTTGCGAGGGCATCTTCTTCCTCACGCATCTCTAGAGAATATAACAGGCATCCTTTTACTTTCCGCACGATATTCGGGTCGACGGATAGTGATGGGCCTTCACGAAAGTCCTCGGCGAATCCGTGGTCGTCATCCGTTTGACTTATGCAGTGACAACAGTATGCCTGCGTAGTTCTCGAACAAGAATCTCAGCCCCTAGATCTCCGCCCTTTGTAGAAATCGACCCGCTTCATGCAAAGCACCTTGTCGTCGTCTTCCCCGAACGGCCCGAACTATGCCTCTCCTCCATTCAACAATAAAAGTGAGGCTTAAACGGTAACCGTCCTCTGTTCTGTCGAACCCTTCCTTGCGATATTGATCAGTGCCATGGCACCGAGTGCGAAGATGACAGCGCAAAGTGCGCCGAGAACAATTGGTACGGTGCCAATGGCCATGTTTGCTTATCGCAGATAGCGGGGAACTGGGAGCTCGTGGTTGTGGGTTGGTCTGACTGAGTGAACGTATATGTTCGAAAATAATTTGTTTGGTAACGAGAGAATGTTCGGGCGTAGAGCCAGATATGATATATGAACGATTGACAGTAGTTTACTGAAGGGGAACGAAATAAATGTAAGGGGGGTGGAAAGCTTATCGATGGGCGAAGAGGGGTTAAAGTATTGGCATACGCGGCACGGCAGAGAGCGCGATTTATCCCCCCTTGAACTTTCAGAAGTCGTCCGAGGTCGTCATCCCCTAAACCCGTTCTGCACTTGCAAACGGCTGAGAAGGTCTGACAGTCAAGGCTTTCGGGATTGGGGATGCTCCGATCCACTCGAATGATGCACTATGCAGTGATTATTGAAGGGGTGGTGGGAGAAACAGCGAATGAGGTATTTGGGGGATGAACGCGCAGCAGGGACGATGGATGTGTCGGTTGTCAGAAAATAGTGGCGTTGGTCGATCAATCGGATTGATCGGCAACTTTCACTTAGCGTAGGAGAATTCTTCTGAGCTCAGACGATGATGCAGGAACAAGACGCCTAGCTATCTGGTAATTCTTCCTAAGACATGTGGAAAATCTGAATGAGGAGCAGGTTTTAGTGGTATAATATTTGGAATATAAAAGTTCAATTTGGATGAATTGGGAACTACGGGTTCTATTTGTAGATAGGAGTCTTGAATACGAACAAAACCTTGCAATCCGAATATTCCGGCAGAACCCCTGCATATGCTCATGTCCTGCATGTGAATGATGGAGGGTATGGTATCAGCAAGAAGCAGCAGCAGCTGATATTCTGCCTGAATGAAAATTCTCATAGCAGTTCTAAGTAATAAAATTCTCATAAAAGGGTCAGATATTCAAATTAATAAGATTACATAGCTTAAACTGTTCTATAAGGATGAGGTGTGGTGGAGAAACTTCTACTCTATACTTAAGGAAAGGCATCATGATAACCGCCATGAAACAATTCTTAGAAGATTGGAACAAGATCCCAGTCCTACATTAGCAGAACACAGCCTCCTACGAGAAGAGCGAGGCCACCTAGGGAAAAGAAACCTAAGAATAAATCAAGGTTTGAGTTGTATACGAGAAAAATACAGTGATCTATACGAGTCTTGAGGGCAGGTAGTCTACATTTCACCAAGAATAACTCACTCCCTTTAGTTTGAGGACACAAGTTTATAAAGTCCACAACTTCCATTCCAGCCATATTGGGAAGGCTGAATCGACTAGACATCAATTTCCCCCTTAAATCTATCAGCTTCCAGCGCTTATTGGAAAGCTGATTACGAGATGCGTTCTGACATCAGCGGAAGAGAGGTTGTGAAGGACTAGAAGAAAGCAATGCAAAAAGGAGATCTGTGGATTTGTGATGAAAAACAGCTTTGTCGCCCAGTAGGATTGTTAGACACAGGGTTTGAGATGACAGATAGTTAGAGAACGAATGTATTTCATTTGACAGTCTGTCTTTATATCCGAGATTGAACCAATTGTCTGCGATACATATGGTACCGTATAGACTGGTACCAAAGCCTACACAATAAATTCATCCTCCTTAGTTCGGATGTCCTATCATAGCCCTCTTAGCGGTTATATTTCTCTCGAATCATCGATTCGCGCAGGTCTGCTATTTTTACGAAGATGGTACTTCGCGTGTATATTTGCGTGTGCATTCCCTTATAAGTCAATTCAATGTCCAAAACTTTCTTTAATGAAAACAAACATCGAGTATAAGCTCCCGAGACTGGATCTCGCGGTCACAATCTTATGCCTCCCCGATACTATCATTTATTGCGGCCCACCTCAGCCCCGCGGCCCCAAAAGAAGGAGTTTCACAAACTATAATCTCCACACAAGTGCAAATCCGACAACCTCCAAAAGCCTTGAAAGACGCTCTCGACTAGGACAATTGAATGACAAAGATCCCGACTCACCCTATCTTCAGTATTGGAACCCCAGCTCCTTCGCTCACGCCAATCATTTAATTAGACAGGACTCCTTCATCCATCCAGAACCCCTAACGTCCTTATAAGGCTTGTTAACATCGGTCCTTGAGATTCCAGATGTAGAGCTACGAAGAGCGAGGGAAAAGTTATATGAAAGAAGATTGTGATGAGGGGAAATTTATGGTTTAGAGGAGTGTTTGGATATATACTTTGAAATTGAACGGCTGTTTGCTAGAGAATTACTGAATTTCACTTGATGAACTTTTGCGAACTTGACGTTGAGATTGACGTCCGCAATGAACGTGGAAATCATTTGATCACTACATGATTTGCTCTGCCAAGCAACTCTGCTAGGTACCGATCCAAGTTTGAATTGAGACAGGAACACTTTAATGCGGAAGAATAGGAGACCGCCAAAGAAATGCTCATATTTTTTAAATATCATTCTACAAAGGAAAATATTAAACAACAATGAATGAGACTTTCAACAGTTATCTCAGCGTATACTGGCACCCAGCCCTAGCGGGCGCAGGCGAGATGACAGGATGCAGAGGATCCGCTCAGCCTCACCTCATCCTTAAGGAGTCGAACAAAAATAAAATCTCACCTAAATTCTCGCTAGCGAAGGATGAAACTCAAAATAATTGACCTATCATTGCGATTTGAGCATTTCAATGCCACCTATCCGGCGCAAAGCGCAGCGCTCGCTATACGTAGTTTCTGGATATATAACCTCATGACTCCCGATCCTCCACTCCTTAGCCAGTGCATTTCCCAAATCCCTTTTCAGTCGCCATTGAACGCTCAACACCGTGCCCAAAACTCCATACCGATTTTTTTCATTTTGTCATTCATCAACTACACCTCAAAAAATTCCCAGTTTTCGTCATCATGCGCATCCTTTTCTTCGCAATGATACTCTCCCTCACCACCGCGCTCCCCCTCCCCAACCCCAAAACCTCACTCTCCCATTCTAGTCCCATAGACAATAGCCTGGTATGGGACCTCATGAAAAAAGAAATCATACACGATAAAAAAGTGCTCGAAGATGCTTTCCAAGAATATCGTTACTTGACATGGCGCATAAACCAGCATTTGAAGGATGAGAAGGCGAAAGAGGCGGAATCGGAGGCCATGGAGAGGAAGCAGTCGGCGCTAGAGGCGAAGAAGCATAATTTGGAGAGGAAGATTAAGGAGGAGATGAGGAGAAGTTTGGTGGCGAGGGGGAAGAATGTTTAAACGGCGATTAAGTTCTGGTTCGAATCTTTATTGCCTGTTTGTTGATCACTGAACGCACTTCTAGCCAGTTTCGAAGACGTGTGGAGTCATTTTTATTGGGTTAAGGTCCCGTGGGAAGCTTGCAATGGGTGTCGTGAAGTCACGCAAGTGAAGGCGAAGATGATTTGGAAAACGCTGTTCGGGGGTATCGTTGCAAGAGATAGAGATGACATTACATATTTCAGTTTGACGCTGCCTCAGAGGTTGGTTGGAATTCACTTGATGGATCTCTTCCGCAAAATCGACTCCTTGCATCGCACAACGTTCTAGTTGACAGAAGACGTTTGCTGAACGCCAATCTGGCTAGTTATCTGGACCATGAGAGAATGCGGCCAGAGAACAGCTACACAGGGCGCAGTAAGTGGATTAGGAAATAGGATAAGGCGTGATTTATAAAAAGCAAGCAAGAAAATACTCCATATTCTTATACCATCATGTCATGTGCAATATTAATATTAGTGTTTCCAACTATAAACCAGTGGCTGATCTTGGGCTCAAGAATATTACTGTAAAGCGCGGTCAATCTGATACCACTGACAACGGATTTATTACCAGAGGACTGGTACGTGATGTTTGCCCCTACCGGCTCACTTTGCACCTTTTCTTTCCTCCAGCTTCCTGTTGATTGCTTACAATGAAGAGTCACCTCGTAGAGACTTGAACGGAGTGAATGGGGGAAAATTTCCAGGTGAATTTTGGGAGCCTTTCTCGTCCTTAGGCCGACTTGATTCCTGCGGCGGCTAATAAGCCAAGACGAGAATTCTCTCTCGAGTCTCGGGGTTCGAAACATTTGCGTGCACTGCGGAGGAAGTACAATCGGTTCCGGTAAGTGTCCGCCCACTTTTCTAACCTTTTTAAGTAAGGTCTAATAGAGTAGCGAGTCCTTCATCCTACTATATTACTTTTTTTCTCTAATTCTCTTCTTCTATACCAATTATATAATAGATTACACACCAAAAACGAATTATAGAGAGACTATACTTACTAAAAGAGCTCTTATTTAGATCTGATATTTAGAAGAGTATAGTCTATCTTAGATTTTCTGACTAGAAAACCTATTTTACTTTATAGTAAAAGATATTATTTACTATTGATATAAAGCTAATAATAATAGCTTTAAATTCTTTTCTTAAAGTAGTACTTGACCTAAACTAGATATTTAGACAAAATACAAGCTTCTATAATATATAGTAAATAATACAAAGGCTATTCTGTATATCCTAGCAATACTATTTAAATTCGAAAAGTAACTAGATTAGAATTTAGTACAAAAAATCCTTTATAAATACAGCAAAAAGAAAAGAAAGTCTTGGAAAAAGCTCTTCATTAGTTTTATCAACAAAATAAAGTAATTAGTATAGTCTAAATAGTAAAAAAAAAATAAAAGAAATTAAAATAAGATATATTAGTTAGATAAAGTAATATTTTATATTAGAGAGAATAGGAATATATACTATATAATATATAGGTCTAGATTCAGAGAAAAGTGGCTAAATAAGAATCTAGTTTCTAGTTTTAAGTCTAAGTATACTACAGTAAAAGTATAGTTCTGCTATTATAAAAACAAAATAGATCTACTGATAATTATTCCTAAGAATAGTACTATAATAACGAAATACTATCTAGAAACTGTAAAAAAGTATTTTGTTTTGTTCTATAAAAGAATAAAAAGAAAATATAGAAATAAAGTAGTAATACAGAAAGATAATATCTCTTAATATACTACTAAAGTAGTCAAAACTTATTAAAAGAGAATAAAGATTTTTCTAGTACAGTAGCCTACTCAAAGTCCAGATTTATCTCTAATTAAGAATCTTTAAAGATAAATCAAGTATACTATTAAAAAACAAAGATATAGAGTCAAGAATATAGAAATAATAAAAAGAGTACTAAAGAAGTTGTAGTCTACTATAAATAGAAAATTGCTTACTAAACTTAATAAATCTATAAAAAAATAGCTAGTACTAGTAATTAAGAACAAAGAAAGAACAACAAAGTATTAAATACACTTTAATTTGAGCTAGAAATAAAGAGATTAGGCCCTGTGGTTAAAAAGTTATAATATTTTATATAAAAGATGGTGTCCGCACGTGATAGGCGGAGACTTACCGGAACCGATTGTACCTTATCCAGCGAGGCTGACCATTATGCTTGCAACACTAACAGAGCTAGCTCCATAGAACCCGAAAATATTTCTCCTTTCCCCTTGCTCAAGCTTCTCGCCTCGGTTAAGGACTAGTGAAGGGAGATCAAGAGGTTCGCAAATCTGTATGCTAAGAAGTAGAAAATCAAAAATTGTCAAGATTGGAAAAAGTGAATAAGTTTTGCAGCTCCTCTGAAATCCAGCGCATTTGATGGGTGGGTCAGTTGATCAATTGCCTTTGATAGGGTTTAATGGCTAGGTCTTGAGTCAGAGGTGGTAATTAGAAATTGTGATTGACCTATTTGAGTGGATTGTTAACTAGTTATCTATGGGGTAATCTTATAATGATAAAATTTAAATGTTAGAAATATGTATAGGATTAGTTTATTGAATTTAAGAGGTTTTAGTAAGTTTAGTTGTTCAAATATTTAAAATACAGGTTTTCGTTTTTTCAAATGCCTTCTTATATAATCTAGCTAGTTAATTAGATCAAACTTAGTTAATAGAAATTAGGAATTATAGGTTATTGGGACAAGGATATTAGGAACTGTGTATATCTAATTAGGTTGAGAATTATTGGTTAGGGTTCTAGAGCCACCTACCAAAAACACTGATGAATCGAAAAGAGGGAGGGGGATCCATCTAACAAATGGAGCCTTATCCAACTTGGGCCCCGAAATGCTGCCCAATCACACAGTTGGATGGAGGTTGAATACTGAAGATATTGTAGCATTTTGAGGGAATGGTGTTGAATTAAAGCAGTTTGAAACTCTTGAACTATTTGATGTTACTTGAATTCGTGAGAGCTTGGCGGATTCAGACTGGGATTTTAAAGTTTGACATGCATAAACTAGATCTGACCAAAAGCTCAATTTGATTAGTTATTTTGTCTGATTCGGTGATGTTTCAAGGGCTGTATCCACCCACAACACCCTTGGTTGAGTTGAAAAACGAGGACACCTAACCGCGTCATGAAGATTCTTCTTAACACAGCGTTTAGGGTGACCAATTTGTATTGTATTTGGGAAATATGTTCGCCCTAAGTATAATTCAGAGCTTCGCACTTTGGGCAGCCCTTAAAGAAAGACGTGCTTCAGGACACATTTGGGCTTATCCTCCGGATTTGGAGAAGGCGGGAGGATCAGAAGTCGTATCGTGTTAGGGGATTCGAGGTTGTGATAACTGTACTCCAACTTTTCACTTTGGATCTCTTGATCTCTTTCATCGCAGCTCTGGTTTGATAGAATGCTATCCAACTCCTGACTCGGAGAAATGCCATCTGTGTGACCCACATAGGCGCTGAAAGCCTCTTCGCCCGTCAAGATTTCAGGCTCTATAGCGAACACAAGACAAGAATACAGCTACGTATAGAACCGATCAATATAGAGTAAGACTAGCTATTCGAAGCTTCGCGGTGAGATAGAGTTGCAAAATGTTGTCCTCGGTGAGGCTACGACGTTCCTACGGGAGTTTCTCATTACAGTATGAACACGTGACCAACCCCTACCCCTAAAACTCCATTTTCACGTTCGAGGATTGGTGCAATTCACCTTCATCTCCCTCAAGCTACTAACCTTTGTAACTTAATTTATGGCTAGTGGGATTTTGAGATCTTGATTGCTTTACAATTTCGTCTCACCAAAACCATCCCCACCTCGCGATCAACTTGCTACACCGCGCCATTGAAACTTTCAAATACAAAATCGGATACCTAAACATTCCCTTCTTCGAGGTAAGATCCTTCCGCCTAGCTTTGCGATATCTACACAAGCTGATATTCCCGATCAGATGTCCCTAATCAAGGAACCGACGACCAAGCGCGACAACAACGGGGTACTATCCGAAATTGAGGAAATGAAGATCTTGACCCAGCAAGGACCTGTCAATGCTAATCTTCGTGGCGATCTTGCAGAGGGTCAAGTACGTCTTCGATTCACCTGCTACATGATTGAGAATGAATAGACTAATTATTCATTATCAGGGGGTCGGCGAAGTCACATCTACCACGAGAGCTGTATCAAAGGCCAAGGCTACCAAAGCCGCCTATGATAAGAGAAAGAGGGAGAAAGCTAGACAAAGAAAGGCTGAGGCAGCCAAAAAGGCGGAAGATAAGCAGATATTGGAAGCCTTGAGTGCAATGTCCATCGATCCCAAGATCTCTGACACGAATGGAACTTCAGGCGCAAATAGTCCCAGTATGTTCACCTTGTTAAAGAAAGCTGTCAAAATTGGGGGTATTTAGAAAACCCGCTAATCCATGATCCAGAACCAGACATCTCCGGTCCGTTGTTCGAGATCAAGGAAAGTCCAGGAAGAGGACTTGGGATGTTTGCTCGCCGGGCTATTAAAGAAGGAACTGAGATACTCAGAGAGGCCCCTTTCATAAATGCTCAACGATCACTCCTCTCTATTGAGGCAGGGTTCCAAACATTGTCCGAGGAAAAGAAGAAAAAGTTTCTAGCACTTCACAGCCGATGTACCTGCAAAAAACGTCCATGCGACGAAACATTGGTTATGAGGATCTGGAACACCAATAGCTTTGACATAAAGCCTAATAAGGCAGACGATGGAGTCCAGCACACTTTTGTTTTTGAGCTCGCATCCCGAATTAATCATTCATGTCTTCCGAACACAACACACGGATTTACAAAGGAGTTATTCATTTCTTTCCAAGTAGTGAGAGATATTCAGGAAGGAGAGGAGCTCACACATGATTATCTCGGTGCTGGCCGTTTCCCTTCTCGCGTGTTCAGGCGTCAAGCAATGTCCGAACGATATGGATTTCATTGCTGCTGCACGGCTTGCGCTGGTAATCAGGATCTGACCCGCATTTCCATCAAAGGGCCTATCCTAAGGGATGAGATGAGGCAGTTTGAGAAGAGAACTAAGGGTGCAGAAGTCCTTAATAAGCCTACACTAAAGGAACTCGAGAAAATGGAGGAAGCCGAAGAATGGATAGCTGGGTTAGCCAAGATTTGGGAACCTTGCTCAGAGATGCTAAAAAATCGAATGGACCACTTGGCATTTTTGTCAATCACAGGCCAGATTTCTTCAGTAACTCGTCTCTACCCGGAGATTCGCAGCTGGGTGGAAAATGGAATGGCGCGAGCCATGGAAGAAAATAACAAGTTCGAATTGAGCGATGGCGCTCTACGCAAATGTGTTATGGATTCAACAGAGGCAACTATGGCGATGGTGAAGGCGCAACTAGAAAAGATCGAGAAAATTGGGCATGTGCAATAATGGATTCGATGAAGTTTAAAGGAATCGAGATATGCTCAAGATAGTGCGAAGGATAAGGGGATACTTCAAAGACAAGGCACACAAATGTCGTACAAACAGAGAAATGAATCGAGTTTCCAAATTGTTCATAATTACAGCATCATGAAAATGAAAAACAATCCAAACAAAAGCTCTTGCAATGGAAGCCTTGGAATCGCTGCGATAAATTCATAGAGTTTCACAGCGCGGCGGTTTCAATGCTAACTTGCCGACGGTAAGCTCGAGCAAACCATACTCAGAGACTATTGCTATGATTGATACCATACTACTAACAATCATTTGCTCCAAGCCCTTTTCGACATTCCACTAACTATGTTTAATTTGCAGTTTTAATGGGAACCAGCAGGGCAATCAAAATTTCAATGTATATCAAACCCTCATTAATCTCCTCATTGCAACCTAGATTGCGTCAGATTCATAGAAGAAAGCGAGGGCTAGATGCTTAGTGATTTGATTGCCATTATCAATCCTCCTCCATCTTATCTGGAGTTCCCACAACACGATCGTCATCAACGCTCATATCATCCCTTGGGGTATCATCACCATATCCAGGTCCACCAATCTCAGGCTTAACGCCATCCATATCAAGATCAGCTCCGTCAAATCCGCTGATCCCATTTTCCGGTTCCTGTTTAACTATATTGACTCCATCTTCCAATTCATTTTCACTTACATCTACCCAAATTCTGACGGTGCCGTCTTGTCCTCCACTGACGATCGTCCCTCTAGCTCTAGGGGAAGTGTCGACCCAATACACCACGCCTTCATGCCCACTGAGACGTTGGACGACCTCTTTGGTTCTTACGTCCCAGAATAAGATCTCTCCATCTTCACTGCCGGCTACTATAAAGCCCTCTGCTCCCGATGTTCCGAATGCACCTCCTATAGAGTATTTCGTATTGACATGGCCCTGGTAAGTTTTCTTGCAGGTTCCAGAAACGTAATCCCAGAGGCGAATGCAAGAGTCGAGTGTGAATGCTAGGATATATCGACCATTTGGCGAAAAGCGGACGGTTGTGACTGGAGCATTATCTTCGTGGACGAGCGTTCGAAGACATTGGCCTGTTGCTGTATCCCAGACGCGCCTAGATGATTAGCCATAGAATGGATACGGGGGCAAGTTTACATACACTAGACCATCAGTCGAGCAACTACAGACCAAAGTCCCGTCTCGAATAAAGTCTACACCTCCAACTGGATCCGAATGTGCCGGCAGACTCCTCATTTGCCTCCTCGCACGCAGATCCCATAGAAATATAGCCTCATCATAACTCCCACTAACCAGCATATTTCCCTTCGGCGAAAATGCTAACGAGAAAACATAATTGTGATGTCCTAAAAGCGGTGCAGGGTATGGTTTCCCCGATGCTCTGTGCCATAATCGAATAGCCTTATCATCCGACCCAGATGCTATAGTATTTGAGTCAGGACTCCAAGCAATTGTGGAAACACCCGCTAAGTGACCCTCTAACGTCCGCATGTGTTTTCCAGTCGCAACATCCCAAATCTTAATCATTCCATCCGCCCCACAACTTGCAATCCACCGTCCATCCGGGGAGAAGCGCACCATAGCAACACCTTTCGTATGACCTTTGAGAATATATTTGCATTTAAAGTTTAGCTTTAAGGGCTTATGTACTGGGGGGGAAGGGCCGCGGGAGGAATGCGATGAGCGTGGACTTCCTGGACTGCTAGATCGTATTCTACTGCGTCCATGGTATGTATGATCGAGTTCATCGATACTGCCATCTGAAGAATGGGACCTTCGTCGAGGAGCTGAGCCTTGGCGAGTATTGATCTTTGGAGAACGACGCGGTTTGTGGTCTGCGAGCTCATCTGGAGAGCTGTATCGAGGTGAGGACGCTTCACTGTCGGCGTACGCGCGTCTTCGTTTTACAGAACGCCGCGGTGCCGGAGCAGGACTGTCGTTGGCAGAGTCGAAGTCCGACATTGTGGGGTTTGATGATTGATGTCTTGTTCGATATCGAGGAACGCGCGCCTCTTAGAGAAAAAAAGCGCGCGCTTGTTAAGGTTGAAGCTAGTGCTGCTCACCCTTGTCTAGACGAGATTGGAGGAACGTCATCTGGGGGATGCGACGGATAGGGAGACTTCAAACTTTGTGGCTGTCAGAAAAAGTCACATCAAACTGGGCGAAGACGAATATGGGTGTATACTACGAACAATGAACTCATAACATTTCCATTTATTACCTGGTTCCCCGCCCACTCCACTCCTTCGAACCTTCTATTTTCCTTCCATAGTCTTTTTTGTACATACTTCGGCATAATCAACCATGGAAGCAGTAATACCGACAGAAATCAACGTGATCACCCTTAATTGCTGGGGCTTGAAGTTTATATCCAAATTCCGCAATGAAAGATTGACAGAAATCGGGAAGCGTTTAGCAATTGCAGATCCCGTGCCACAAATCGTCGGGTTACAAGAATGTTGGACACAGCAGGATTACCAAGCCATTCGGAGGGAAACGAAACATATTCTCCCATTCGGGAAATTCTATCATAGTGGAATATTTGGAGGTGGATTAGCTATTTTGTCGAAATGGCCGATTGAGGAGAGCTCTATGTTTCGATATCCCCTAAATGGACGACCGACTGCCTTCTTTAGAGGGGACTGGTATGTAGGGAAAGGTGTGGCGTGTGCTAGAATACGGTATGGCTCTGGTTTGAAGGATGTCATAGAAGTTTTCACCACTCATGTAAGTTAACCTCCCCAATTTCAGGATTTTCACTCATAGGTCTAGCTCCACGCACCCTACGAAGCAGAACCCTACGACTCCTATATATGTCATCGGACTGCACAAGCATGGGAAATTACCAAGCTGATGCGAGGAGCTGCCGAGCGCGGTCATCTGGTTCTTGGTCTTGGAGATTTCAATATGATCCCGCTGTCGCTGGCCCACCGTCTCATCAGCACCCACGCACCTGTCCGCGATGTTTGGCGGCTTCTTCACCCCGATTCGTCCATCGGTGCAGCGGTAGACCCCGTTGAGAAGGCTCGCAAACGCCCTGTGCCAACAGCAAACTTCAACATGGAAGAGAACGGCGCCACATGTGACACTGTTTTGAACACATGGCGTTGGAATAAAGGCCAGCAAAAACTCTTAGGACCAAATCGACCCAAAATTGAGATTCCAGGAAATACACCTGATCCAAGAGCTAAAAGACTGGACTATATCTTTGCTAGTACCGGCGCCGATCACTCAAATCCGGCACAAGGCTGGATTGTCAAAAGTGCCAAAGTCGGGATGCTCGGACGGCATCCGGAGCTGCAATGCTCCCTGAGTGATCATTTATCGGTTGAAGCAACGCTTGTTTATTCCACTACCTTGGACACCGACGCTACGAAAGAGGATGAGGAAGATGCAGTTCATAATGGTGTATTCTTGCAATCCCCTTCTACATCAGAGTTCCGTGCTCCGAATGTCAGCTCTCAGCTGAAAACAACTCCACCCGAGTTTCTGCCAGTCCAAACATATGACGAGATCCTAGCCATGATACACAAATACCGCGTTCGCGAACGCAGACAGCGCCGACTACGACTCGGTCATTTCGTTGGATCCGTGATCATCAGTATTGGATGTTTAGTGGCGGTATGGTGGAGCCCACGAAATTTTGTAGCGTTTCTACTTATGTTACTAAGTACATTGGGATTGGGAGCTGGAGTCATAGATGGATTGATTGGTGGGTTATTTGTTGGAAGTGAGATCCGAGCATTGAAAGAGTTTGAGTGGGAGATTAGCAATATCAGAGCTGCTGCAAGTGGAGAAGCGCATCAAATTACTGAAGAGGGCATTCAAGATTGGTAATATGTTTAGATATCTCAAAATAGTTTTTCAAGGGGCTTTTGCTATCATTTAAAGGCATGCCGCTTGTGAGAAGATTAGTGGTTTGATCTGTGCTACATCGTGCTCATATGCACCTATATATAGAGATACTGAGCAGCTTGACAAAGAGAGGCAAGCATCATTTCTTCTAAATATCGCCGATCTCTGGGCTTATTTACCATCTAGGGGAAGTAAAGTGGCAGAGTTGTCCAGGTAAAGTGGACCCAGGAGCAGCCACCTCACGTGCGATAAGAACCCCACCTACTTCTTATCGAGCGCTAAAATTCGGCCGCTTGTATATTGCGCTTCGCATTATTGTTCTCCTCTTCTCTATCCATCTCTTGTGTTGTTTCATCACAATCCATTCCTGTAATTGCGGCCCAGATATTGTTGAATAGCATGTACTATATGCACACTTTTAAACCATTCAGTTCTTTGCGATGCTCAGAAACCGAACAGCATTGCGCCGCATTGTCAATATCTGACATTCCGGCTGTCTGCCTAAACACCAGCTGGTGACCAACTTCAACCACCTATTGCTCCTCTCTAGAATCCACAACCATGGGGGCAATTGATTCCAATGCGGAAGAGCCCATGCGCAAACGATTGAAGCTTGACTTTGGTCTAGATGGAGTATGCGCCTCCTATACACTCTCAACCCCTCCCGGTCTAGCTCTGTTCGTGCTAATGACTGAAATCTAACAGCACGAATTCTCACTTGCTAGAAACATAGCCTCGACAGTACTCCAAAGTCCAGACACTAGCTTCATCTTTAAGCCGACAATATCGTCGACCAAACATAGCGAATATGCTCTCGATATCACCAAATATATCCCCGTTGGATGTCTACGTATCACAAAAGGCGATTGTTCTATATCAAGTGAAGTGTGGAAATCTTGTACTTCTTGGCGCGCTTTTGCTCATCCTCGCGATGTGAGTTTATTGTTCTCCTTGGCACATTAATGCTAGCATTTTAGTCGACCAATCCTAATTCATGTTAGTTTTACAATTCACAGGGTGGCTCCTACTTAGGCAATGCAACACAAGAGAAATTGTTTAATTCGAAAATCCTACATCCATATCGAGGGTTGCACAATGCTGGTTGGATCCGCATGGAAATCAAGATTCAGAATGAACATCTTGGACAAGTTCGAGTCTATGTATTACCAGACGATGTTGGAAGGGGCTTGGTGGACAGAGAGCAGTTAGCTGCTCGTAAGTCTATGCAGCTACTGCTGTCTCGTATAGATATATCGAATTCTACATGGAAGGGAGAATGGTCGACAGATACTCCTGTGGCTCATGCCGACGCTTCATTAGATGAACAGTCCAAGGATGCTTCATCGCTCTTTTACCTGTTCAATACTCTTCCTTCACCGAAGCCAGATGCGGAAATCGTACTAGATCAATATGCTGGGGATGCGATGCGCAGAATTCTCAAGGGCGACTTGGATGGTCTCATTACCGAAATGTATCCATATCAACGAAGTTCTGCTGCAATGATGTTACAGCGCGAGGCTCAGCCATCTCAGATGATGGATCCAAGACTTCGACGCATGGTAGATCAAAAGGGATCGACTTGGTATTTTGATTCAGATGCTGGCTTATGCCTCACTGAGCCTCGCACTTATGAAACTGCAAAGGGTGGTATTCTGGCAGAAACTATGGGCTTGGGCAAAACCTTGATCTGTCTAGCATTGATACTTGCTACTAGGGAATTTTCATCACAGTGTCCCGTCGAACATTCCGTAGGAAGGATACCAATCCGCCATACTACGGGTTCGTTGAAGGATATGGCTGCTGCCACAATCGGTAGAACTGGGACGCCTTGGAAGAGCTACTTTGCAGCTATGGAAGCCGAAGGTTATGACTTCTCACAATGCATGACTGCCATAAAGGAGGGCGCAGGTTATTACTATCTTCCCGGCCCACAGCCTCGACGAAAATCTCGTAAACCAGTTGAAGTTCCCTCCCGAAAGATATGGCTCAGTACTGCTACAATTGTAGTTGTCCCATCCAATTTGGTGAGTCAATGGGTAACGGAGATCAATAAACATACGACGGGGCTTAAAGTTCTTGTCATGTCGAAGGAATCTAAGAAAAAGCAGAAGCTCCCCCCGGCGAAGGAGCTAGCCGAATACGACATCATTCTTTTCAGCAAGCCACGTTTCGACGAAGAAGCGGCAGATGGGAGCGATGCCTTGGGCCGAAGAAAATCGAATGTGTCGAATGTTTGTCGATGTCCATATATCGGAAGTACCAGGGATCGAGACTGCACGTGCTTCAAGGAAGAGGACGCGTACCGGTCTCCCTTGAAAGATATTCGTTTCAAGCGTATAATCACCGACGAAGGGCATAATTTCGGGAACGCTACGAACAACTCAAAGACTGAGGCCGTCACAGTCGTCAGTTTCTTAGAACTTGAATCTCGTTGGATTGTGTCTGGAACTCCAACTCAGGGACTCTACGGTGCTGAGGTCTCCTTGTCTAATTCCGAAAACGCATCAAGCATTAGCACGCCCCGTGTGATTGATCATGAAGATGGCTTCCCCGCCATTCCGTTGGCAGGAAGCCTTCCAAATTCCCTCAGCACATTATCTGAGCCTTCGGCAGAAAGTTTGAAGGAGCAGGAAGCTGCATTCTATAAACAGGAACGCAAAGATCTCGAAAAGTTAGGCAACATTGCTACAGTATATCTAAAGGCTCGCCCGTGGGCCAACACTGCTCTAGAAGGGGATGAAGCATCATGGTCACAGCACGTATTGCAACCTCGGCACACCTCAAAAAGCCATGGAAACATGGACTGCCTGAAATCTACACTTGAGTGGATGATCATTCGTCACCGGCCAGAAGATGTTGAGCGAGACGTTGTCCTCCCACCGCTTCATCAGGATGTTATATACTTAGATGGCTCTATTCAGGATAAACTGTCCTTGAACATGTTCTCGATGGCAATCGTTTCGAACGCTGTTACTTCTGAGCGGAAAGACGTAGATTATCTTTTCCATACACGCCAACGAAAAGCTTTAAATGAGTTAGTCCTCAATCTGCGTCAAGCATCTTTCCACTGGTCAGGGTTCAGCTCCAAAGATATACAAGCTATGATGGACACCGCAAACAAATTTCTTGAGAAGGGTGAAGTTCCTATCGCCGCTGCAGATGAAGTACTCCTTCGACAAGCCATTCGTGTGGGAGAAATCGTCCTTGCAAACGATATCAAAAAGGTTGCGAACGAATGGCACGAAATGCCGATGTACATCCAGAATGAATTTCCTGAAGATGTCAGAGCTGCGTGGGCACTTGACGCTGATTCGAGAAATCCTACTTTGATGGGTGCTACCATGGTTCACGCTGCTCAGAATTTTGTTAGTTCACAAATGTGGAAGGAGGATCCGATGGAAGGTCTAGTTGGCGCTGGTCGGCAAGCTCTCCAAGCAGCTCATTCGGCAGCAAACCACCCCCCGACCACCCGATCCCCCAAAAAGAAGGGCAAGGATTTGAAATCTCCAAAAAAAGCCCTTCAGCTAGCACCTGCGTTAGCAGGCGGTGTGAAGGTTGCTTCTGAAGGTGCGGTCTCTAAAAAGCGCTCTCGAGCATCGTCCATTTCAGCACCATTGCCTTGTGGGGGTTTGACCCTTTCAAACCTTACATCAATAGATGACCTTTACGAGGACTTGAAATTAAAGACTCCCAATGACTCGATGGCATCTACAACGACCAACCCAAAATCGGCTTTAAAGACAGTTAGACCCGCTGATCTGGTTCTGGAGCACAATCTGGAGCCAACGTCGCCACTTGCATCAGCAACTATCGTGTCAACTTCTTCAGCGAAGCTCTCCTATCTATTGGATCGTATCGTCCTTCATAAAGATGCGGAGAAGATATTGGTCTTTTACGAATCCGATAACGTCGCCTTTTATATTGCTCAAGCCCTAGAATGTCTTCATATTGAACATTTGATTTACGCCAAGAGTTTACCCTCGGATCGTAAAGCTAAGTATGTCGTGCTCTTCAATCAAATTGAGCATTTCCGGGTTCTTCTCATGGATATCTCTCAAGCTGCCTTCGGTCTTGATATGAGCTCTGCATCAAGAGTCTTCTTTATCAACCCTGTTTTCTCACCTCAAATTGAAGCACAAGCTGTCAAGCGAGCTCATCGTATTGGTCAAACAAAGCCAGTTTATGTCGAGACGCTCGTGCTAGAAGGCAGTATTGAAGAAGTCATTATAGACCGCCGAAAGGATATGACGAATGAGGAGCACAACAGGTGCAAAAGCATTCTTGACGATAGCAAAATGTTTGATTGGATCCGAAATGTCAGCTTCCTCCCAGTTTCTGCCGAAGAAGTGCCTGGACCGGAGCAAATGGCAAAACTTGCGACTGCACCACTTGTGTTCAATACAAGTTCAATTCTAGATGTTTCTGCGAGGGAAGTTACGAGTATTGGTGCTGATGAGAGCCTTGACGCTTCGCTCCATCGTACTGGAATGAGTGAAAAGGCTAAGGGCAAGAGGAAAGTTATGTTCGGTCCAGCCGACGAGATATCCGAATCCGAAGGTTCCGTCACCACCGAGGTACCGCAGTTTCCACCGAGAGAGCTAGAGCCCTTAACCATTCGACAGACAGATGTTGTTATGCAGATTGAACCACTCAGAAGACTCCTATATCAAGCCGCGTTTCCGGCAGAATACTATGCTCTCCGTCCACGTGGCAGGTTTTCAACGCCGGAACCGTCTGATCGCCGACGAACACCGCGGCCATTTCAAAGCCCAAGTTCTTCCCTAGATGTTGAAGATGGCGAGGATGGAAGCGAGGATGATGACGAAGATGATCCAGAGACTCCAGACTCACGTTGGCCGTCTGGAGGGCGGTACGGAGGTCCAGATGATGGCGTTTCAGCCTCTGGGACCCGCACCACAATACGAGAGAACCACCGCGCCCGCCGCAACTGGAGAGCTGCCCAGGACCTCGCCGGTTACACGCGGGGAAATGAATATGAGGAGGATGAAGCCGAAGATGGCGAGATTGACGAAATTGAGAGATTTGAAACGGCTACGAAGAACTTTTCGAAACTCAAGACCATAGATTGAGGATGTCTGAAGGATGGGATAGGGCGGCCATGACATGTACGATAGGTTGCATCCCTGGTAGGCGCATTTGTAGAATTACAATTCATGTAGACGGCAACGGCGTTCGGCTTTGCATAAGTATTGAAAGCACAACTTCGATCTCTATTTACACAAGCATTAAGCGTTGACTCGAGGCCTTCGTAGTCGGGTATAGGCTGTATATCATCTCCACCCCTGCCCAGTATCTCATTTCAGTCATCCTCTTCCATCCTCATCCATTCTCCATTCACTAGTACCACCCTCCAATTTCTTTCCCTTCCCATCTCTTGCCGTCTATCCTCCTTCAACTCTCGCTATATCCGACCATCTCTCTTCGTTCCCACCCCGTCCATCTATCCGCTTCTTACATCGTTCTCTCCACTTCAATATATCGTCTTCATTCGCCTACCACCAGATCAAAACTTCCTCCACTCCCTCAAATCTTTCTCCCCCGCTAAATTCCTAATAATCCCCTCTTCCCACACCCCTCAAGGCTCTCCATCACTCTCCTGACAAACACACTCCAAAACCCACCCATCCGGATCCTTCAAGAAAGCCGCATAGTAAAACGCTCCAAACTCCTCTCTCACCCCCGGCGCCCCTTCCGACTCTCCTCCATTCTTAACGCCCTCCTCCCAAAATTCCCTCACCGCCCTCCTACTCGGCGCATTGAACGCA
>Ga0182030_10000269_pt1 | contig 92000 bp, 87 predicted proteins | sample 812S3MmetaG_FD_121299 | JGI IMG/M metagenome (GOLD analysis project Ga0182030, IMG submission 121299) | Permafrost microbial communities from Stordalen Mire, Sweden - 812S3M metaG (Illumina Assembly) | ecosystem: Environmental > Terrestrial > Soil > Wetlands > Permafrost | place: Sweden...
AACGCCGCTGTCACGACCTTGGCGAACGACAAGTTGACGTCCACGACTGCCTCAGCCACGTCATCGTGCAACGCCACGCCGGCGCCCAATGTCGTCATGTGTCAGTCCCCGGTGGCCGGAACAGCGGTCCAGCCTGGAAAACAGATCATCCTGTACCTCCTTCCGTCGAATGGGCGATTCCCCGTTCCCTCAGTGGTGGGGGACACGACGATTGCCGCTACCGGGATCTTGTCCCCGGAAGGCTTGACGGTGAAGACGATCCCCGCGTCCAAGTGTTCGAACACGGTGGCCAACGGCCTCGTGGTGGGCACCAATCCCGCGGCGGGGGCCCAGGTCACTAGCGGCACATCGATTCAATTGATCACGTCAAGTGGTGGTTGCCCGACCGTAGTACCTCAATTGACTGGCCGACTCAACACCACAGCGCAGACGCTTTTGAAGAATTACGGTTTCGTCGTCGTGGAGAATCCGGCCCCTTCGAGTCTCTGCACCGTGGCCAAGGTTGGTCAAGTCGTGAACCAGAGCGTGGGGCGTGGGCAGTTAGCTCCTTACGGTTCGACCATCACCCTCGAGTACTGCCAGACTGCGGGACCGACGGGCGCCTCGGGAGTCACAGGAACGACTGGCACCACGGGCGCTACGGGGACCACCGGGGTGACGGGCGCCACGGGAAGCACCACCACGACGACCACGACGCCGAGCAATAACAATGGCAACGGGAATGGCAACGGCAGCGGCTGAGTCAGCCGGTTGACTAGCATCGCTCTCATGGCTAAATCCGGTTCCAAGAAGGCTGCCAAGACCGTTGGCCGCTACGTCGACCCTCACGCGAGGGGCCGGGTCACCAAGAAGGTCCAACACTCCAATGACCACTCGCCGCACTGGTTCGGCTGGGTGCTGCTCGATCTCATGCTCTTTGGCGTGCTGGTCATCATTCTCAATTACCTACAGGTCTTGCCCGGTTCGACATCGCCGTGGTACCTCGTCGTCGGGTTGGTCGCGCTCTTCAGCGCGTTCTACCTCGCGACGCGCTATCGCTAAGCGATTCGCTTAGATGTGGTCGGCGGGTATCTGCCCGAGTCGACCGGCTTGGTAGTCCTCGAAGGCTTGCTCCAATTCGGCCCGGGTGTTCATGACGAACGGGCCGTACATCGCGACGGGTTCGCGAATAGCCTCGCCCCCGAGGATGAGAACTTCGAAGGCCTGCGTGCGCGAGTCCTGCTTCTCATCAGCTGAGAGCACCAGTGTGTCGCCATCGACGTGTACCGCGATCTGGCCAGACTCAATCGATAACCGGTCGGTGCCCACCGTGCCGCTACCCGCGAGAACGTAGGTCAATGCGTTGAACTCGGGGTTCCAGGGCAACACCAGATGACCACCTGGCAGGAGTGACACGTGCACGAGGGTGATGGCCGTGTGGGTGGAACCGGGTCCGGCGTGTTCACCCAGCGATCCCGCGATGACGCGGATGATGGCGTCACCGTTCTCGTTGGTCACGAGCGCGACCTCGCGCGATCCGATGTCCTGATAACGCGGGTTGGTCATCTTGAGCTTGGCCGGCAGGTTGACCCACAACTGAATGCCGTGGAAGAGTCCACCCGAGTCGATCAGGGCGTCTGGTGGACGCTCGATGTGCAAGATGCCCGCGCCGGCGGTCATCCACTGCGTGGCGCCGTCTTGAATGACGCCCCCACCGCCGATGGAGTCCTGGTGCAAGAAGGTGCCCTCCATCATGTAGGTCACTGTCTCGAAACCGCGGTGCGGATGCCACGGGGTGCCCTTGGGCTCGCCCGGGCCGTAGTCGACCTCACCCATCTGGTCCATGTGGATGAAGGGGTCCAAGTCGACCTGATCCACGCCGGCGAACGCACGGCGGACGGGGAAACCCTCACCCTCGAGACCGCGCGGGGCGGTGGTGATCGACTTCACTCGACGGGGGCGACTCGACTCACTGGCGACGACGACTTTGGGTAGTTCGAGGGGGTTATCAACGGAGATGGCGGGCATGGGGTCAGCCTATCGGGGGTGACTTCTCGCGCGACCTCTCGGTGAGACCCAGCGCCATCACGCCGATCAAAATGGCGAGTGAGAACCCCAGGGCGACGTTGCCCGGTCCCCAGTTGAGACCGCCGCGAACGCGAGACACGCCGAGCCAGTCGGCGTAGGAGGCGCCCAAAGGACGCGTCAGGACGTAGCTGATCCAGAACGCCGCCACCGCGTTGACCCCGGCGAAACGATAGCCGAGTCCAGGGATGATAAAGATCGCCGTGAAGACGAGTCCCGAGGCCAGGTAGCCCAGGTGCAACGTCACCGCGGTCATGTCGCCCGTCGCGGTGCCGAGGGCAAACGTGGCGGTGACCGCGGCCCAGTAGAAGAGTTCGCGGCGCGCGGTGGTGATCGAATGGATCGACAAGGTGTTCTCCACGCGATACCAGAGGATGAAGACCGCCGCGAGCACCAGCGCGAAGGCGCTCGTCGAGACGCTGTAGGCAATACCCAGACCCACGTGGGTGACGTCGGCACACATCGTGCCGAAGACGCTGACCATCACCACGCACCACCAGTAGGACAACGTCTGGTAGCGCGGTCGGGTGAACTGCCAGGTGAGACTGGCGAGGAACACCAGGCCGGCGATGACGACCACCACGGGCGGCGAGAAGCGATGCACGAAGAAGTCCGAGGTGGCCTCGCCCATCGCGGTAGTGAGGAGTTTGATGCTCCAAAAGCCCACGCCGATCACCGGAACCTTCGAAGCGCGATAACGATGCGTCGCGAAGAAGTGCAGCATGGAGGACCAGTCTACGACGCGGCCCCGCTTTTCCCTGGGCTCAACCCTCGTAGTAGGAGGCGACGGACTCCAAGGCCCGGTCCAATCGGGCGAGACCCTCGGCCGCTTCCTCGGGAGTGATGGTGCACGGCGGCACGACGTGGACGCGGTTGAAGTTGTTGAAGATGAGCAGCGACTCACGACGACAGGCGGCCACGAGTTCGTTCATCGCCGGCGAACTCAACCCGTAAGGTGCGAGGGGCGCGCGCGTGACTCGATTCGTCACGAGTTCGAGCGCGAAGAAGACACCCAGTCCGCGCACGTCGCCGATCACGGGGTGCTTGGCGGCCAGCTCCTCGATCCCCGGACGTAGTACCTCGTCGCCGATACGACGCGCGTTCTCGATAATCCCGTCACGCTCCATCGCCTCCATCGACGCGACCGCGGACGCGCAGGCCAGCGGGTGCCCGGAGTACGTAAGACCGCCCGGGTAGACACGATCAGCGAAGGTCTCACAAATGGCCTGGTTGATCACGACGCCGCCCAGAGGTATGTAACCCGAGTTGACACCCTTGGCAAAGACCACGAGGTCGGGGGTGACGTCGTGCTGTTGATACGCGAACCACGACCCCGTGCGACCGAAACCGGCCATGACCTCGTCGGCGATGTAGACAATGCCGTAGCGGTCGCAGAGCTCGCGCACGCCCTGCAGGTACCCGGGGGGTGGCACCATGATGCCCGCGGTGCCTGGCACCGACTCGAGGATGATGGCGGCGATGGTGGAGGGCCCCTCGAATTGGATCGTCGACTCGAGATGTGCGATGGCGCGCTCGTACTCTTCGGATTCGGTGGTGGCGTAGAACTGCGATCGATACAGGTAGGGTCCGAAGAAGTGCACGACACCCGCGGTGCCGTGGTCATTGGCCCAGCGACGAGGGTCACCGGTCAGGTTGATCGACGTCGAGGTCGCGCCATGGTAGCTGCGGTAGCGTGCGAGAACCTTGTGGCGCCCCGTGTGCAGATGCGCCATGCGCACCGCGTGCTCTACTGCTTCAGTGCCACCGTTGGTGAAGAAGACCTTTTGAGCACCTTCGAAGGAGTGGTCGATGATGAGCTCGGCCGCGCGAGTGCGCGCAAGGTTCCCGTGCTGGGGTGCGACGGTGCACAACAGGTCGGCCTGCTCCTTGATTGCCGCGACAACGGCGGGATGCTGGTGGCCGATATTCACATTCACTAATTGCGAAGAGAAGTCGAGGTACGTGTTGTCGTCAAGGTCGGTGACGTAGACGCCGTGGGCGTCCTTGACCATCAAGGGGTTGATGGAGTTCTGGGCGGACCAGGAGTGGAAGACGGCAGCCTTCTCGCGCTGGAGGTCGGACAGGGCTGAACGGTCGACGGACATATCGCTTCCTTTGGCTTTCATCATCCACGCTAACCCACGGTGGTGATCGGGCGCGGGGCCGGGCGAGGTCCTACGGTCGTTTGGCCCTCACGTGGTCGCGGCAACAACCGTCACTGAAATGGCTCGTCGGCGACGACGGTGTCACGGGAACTTCACCTCGCGACACCGTCGTCTTCAGTCGGATCCTCTAGATGTTGAGGGCGGTGGCGGTGATCACCTTTCCCTTGAGGGTGCCGCTCACGGTGATGTGCACGCCGGCCTTAATCATTTTCGCGTCGCCCATTCCGAACTTTGTGAGGGTGGTGTAGTCCACTGTGTACGTCTTCATGTCGACGACGAAACCGAAGGACTCGTGCATCCCCATCATCGCGTGCGCGGCGGTGACCTTGCCCGTCCAGGTGTGGGTGGCCATCATCGAGTGCGACGTCGCCGCATCAGCCATGCTCGGCGACACGCTGAGAGCAGCGATAGATCCGCTCGATACGAGCAGCGGAAGAAGCAGTGACGCGACGGCCTTTTTGGTGACTCTCATAGTGCATGACTCCTGTATGTGTAACGGCGCACGGCGCCGTGAGCGGGGTGCTCTCGAAGAAGTCCTGTGAGATGGAGGTGCGTTACAACAATTTTGTTTCGACTACCGTCTCAAGTGTGGACGACGAGGAACTACTCCAGCGCTTTCTGGCGGGTGACCGAGAGGCGTTTCGTACATTGGTGCAGCGCTACCACACGGTCCTAGTGCAGGTCGCGCGGTATTACGTCAACTCCACGGCGACTGCCGAGGACGTCGCTCAGGAGACTTGGATCGCAGTCTTGAAAGGTGCCGAACGGTTCGAAGGTCGCGCCAGTTTCAAGACGTGGCTGTTTCGCATCGTCGCGAACCGGGCCCGGTCGACCGGCACCCGCGAGAAGCGTCAGATCCCCATTGACCCGACAGATCCGGTCGCCGGAGATCGGTTCAATTCCGAGGGGATGTGGAAGGAACCACCGGCCTCTTTTGCGGACCTGCTCGCCGACAACGAGGCTAACGCCGAAGTGGCCGCGGCGGTGCGCGTCGCGATCAGCAATTTGCCCGAAGTTCAGCGGTCGGTCGTAACGCTTCGCGACGTTGAGGGACTATCTACCAGTGAGGTTGCGGCGCTGTTGGATCTGTCCGAGGCGAATATCCGGGTGGTGCTGCACCGAGCACGTGCTCATATCCGTGAGACCGTGGAGCGAGTGGCGAAAGGAGACCGCTGATGGCACTAGTCAAGGACATCAATTGCCGCGAGGCGGTCAGTCTCATTGGGAACTATCTCGACGGGCGGTTGCCCCGCCGCGAGCGCCGCCGCCTCGAGCGTCACTTGGCGGGCTGTGACGCGTGCCAGGCGTATCTCGAGCAGATGCGCGCCACCATCATCCTTACTGGTCAGGTCGGCCCCGAGGACCTCAGTGACCAAGCGTTGGACGACCTGATGGACGTGTTCGAGCGCTTCCGCCGCGATGGCGACGAAGACGCAACTCCCTAGTCGCTTCCGCGAAGGTGCTGAGCGAAGAAGTGCTCGACGCGGTTCCACGCGTCGGCGGCCGCCAGGGGGTCGGGCCCCATGCCGGCGATCTTGAGCAGGGGACGCAGAGGCCGCGGCCCCACGGGAGCGTCATTCATGAATGAGTGTCCGGCCCCGTCGTACTCTCGGACGTCGTGGGTGACGCCGGCCGCAGTGAGGGCGTCGTCGAGCTTTGCCGCGACGTTCTTCAGTGACCGGTCCTTGGAACCGTAGGAGGCGACGATGGGACACGCGTGGGCCAGTGCCGCCTCGACATCTTTGGGCAGTTGTCCGTAGTTGACGGCCGCCGCGTCGAAGCCAGTGTTGGCGCTGACCAGTGCGAAGCCGCCGCCCATGCAAAAGCCGATGACTCCCATCTTGGACGTACAGTCGTCTCGCTGCAGCAACCACTGACGCGCAGTCTCGATATCGGTGTAGGGGCGACCGGAGCCGCTGAAGAGTGAGCGCATGGTGGAGATGACACAACGCCTGGCGCCACCGGCGGAGTAGAGGTTGATCGCGAGGGTCAGGTAGCCAGCCCGGGCCATGTGTTCTGTGTGACGGCGCATGACGTCGTCGATGCCGAAGATCTCGTGGATGAGTACCACTCCTGGCCACGGCCCCTCGGTGGCGGGCTGGACGAGGTACCCGCGAAGCGGGAACGAACCCCGTCGAGCGGCCGAGAGAGCACTTAGATCGACATCAGGCATGACGAAACGGTACCTCGCACGACGTCGTCGATGCGCGAGTACGCGGGCGTGGGCAGTCCGTTGGAAGTTGAAATCCCCGCGTTGCCGGGAGGGAGGAATCAATTCGGACGGACTTCTTAGGTTCCCTTGCGGTGGTGGCGGGCCGGGGTTAGTGTCTCCCGCAACGAGGCTTGTGTCCTGCAGGCGCAATCATTCGGCGACCAAGGTGCTCCGGCATCGACGTCCCATGGGTGTGACGCAGCGACGGGAGTCTCGTGTGGATGTGTTGACGATGATCGGAGAATATCGTGCGAACGAGCAAGTTCTGGGCAGTTATCACCGCCGTGCCACTGCTGGCGGGTGGACTTTGGGCGGTTCCCTCACAGGCGGCGCAACCCGCTGGCACTGCGCACCCGGCGCACCAGGCACCTTTGACCGCCGCGCAAGCTCGCGCGCTCTCAGTCAACGTGAACCAACGGGTGATCGTCGTGTTGAAGAACCAACTCACGAACACTCCAGCGTCCAGGGCCCACGTCGTGGCTCGACGTCAGGTGGAGGCCGTCTTGCAGAGTCCGGTCCTCAGTGAACTGCGACTGACCAAGGCCCTTCGGGTCCACACCTATACCGTCATCAACGCGGTCGCCGCCACCGTGTCCGCTGGTGAGCGCGCGCGCCTCGCGAACAATCCTGCGGTCGCCGAGGTCATCCCCGACCAGATCATCCAACTGGCCCCCGTGGCCCAAGAATCCCCGGGCGCGCCGGGCAACAGTCACACCAGTGGACGAAACCCGGTGCCCGGGACGTGCTCGAGCAACCCCAATCGCCCCGCACTCGAGCCCCAAGCGCTGTCGGACATCCACGCCGACTCGAGTGATCCCAACGCCAAGACTGCTCGCTCGCTCGGCATCACCGGTGCCGGTGTGACGGTAGCGTTCATCGCCGACGGTCTCGACACCTCGATCGCTGATTTCCAGCGCAATCCCGCCTACGCCAGCTCCGGTTCACCCGCCGGCACTCCGGTGTTCGTGGACTACAAGGACTTCAGTGGTGAAGGTACGTCGGTGCCCACTGGCGGCGAAGAGGCGTTCCTCGACGCGAGTTCCATTGCCGCGCAGGCGAACTCGACTTACGACATCTCCAACTTCAGTGCGCTGCCCCTCAAGACGCAGTGCTACATCCGCGTCGAGGGCGTCGCCCCCGGTGCGAACCTGGTGGGCCTGGACATCTTTGGAGCGGAAGACGGCGGTTTCAACTCGTCGTTTCTGCAGGCCATCGATTACGCGGTGACTGACCACGTCAACGTCCTCAATGAGTCGCTCGGCAACAACTACTACCCCGATGACCAGGCGAGCCTCGACCTCATCAAGCAGGCTAACGACGCGGCTGTCGCCGCCGGCGTGACTGTGACGGTCTCGGCGGGTGACGCCGGTGTCACCAGCACGATCGGCACCCCGGCGACCGACCCCAACGTCATCTCCGCGGGCGCCTCGACCACGTACGAGATGGCCTCTGAGACCGGATACGGCGGTTTCCAGTTCCCCGGTGTGACCGGATACCTCAACGACAACATCAGTTCGTTGAGTTCGAGCGGCTATCAGCAGAACGGTGCGACCATCTCGCTCGTCGCGCCGGGTGAGTCCAACTGGATCACGTGCAGCTTGAACACCGCGCAGTACAGCGAATGCACGACCCTCGCCGGTAATCCCGCCGCCTATAACGAGAGCGGTGGTACGAGTGAGTCGGCGCCGCTGACCGCGGGCACGGCGGCCCTGGTGTACCAGGCGTACGCCAAGACTCACGGTGGCGCCTTCCCGACCCCGGCGCTGGTCAAGCAGATCCTCACCAGCACCGCGGACGACATCCACGCGCCAGGCGACCTCCAGGGTTCGGGTCTGCTCGACGCCTATCGCGCGGTCCTCGCCGCCGAGGCCTATCAGGCCCCGGTGCGTCCCCGGACTCCCGACACGTTGCTCGAGAGCACTTCGCAATTCAACGCGGTCGGCACGGGCGGCAGTACTCAGAACTTCAACGAGCAGTTGACGAACCTTGGTGGCTCCACGGAGTTCGTCAACCTCTCGAGTCGTACGTTGGGCGCGTACACCCCACTCAAGACCACCACGGTGACCCTGAGTGACACCACGAGTGCTCAGAGTGTCGACTACCAGGGCATTGCCGACAACGTCGAAGTAGTGCACTTCTATGTGCCACGCGGCGTCGATCGACTCAATGGCGCGATTGCCTTCCAAGGGGCGTCCAGTGACCTTTCGGCACGCGTACGTTTGGCATTGGTCACTCCCGAGGGTCAACTGGCCGATTACTCGCTGCCCCAGGGCGTGGGTAATTACGGTGATGCCCAAGTTGCCAACCCCCAGGCCGGTCAATGGACCGCGTATATCTGGAGCCGCGATAGCGCAAATGGAGGTACCACTGGGCCCGTGGTGTTCGGCGCAAGTGTGGCCAGCTATGTCAACTTCGGCCGCGTCTTCCCCGACGAGCTGGCGATTCCCGCTGGTGCGACGCGCAACGTGGCACTGTCGGTGCAGATCCCGACAACGCCGGGTGACAGTGCCGGTTCATTGGTGGTTTCCTCATGGGGCCAGCCCAACCTGGCCATCCCAGTGACCCTGCGTTCACTGGTCCCCTCGGGTCCGACTTCGTTCTCCGACGTGTTGACCGGTGGTAACGGTCGTGCGACCTTCACCGGAGTCACGAAGTATTACCAGGTCAATGTCCCCGCCGGCTCGCCCGCACTCAATGGCACGGTGACTCTGGCCGATAACCCCAATAATGGCCTCTACGTGTGGCTGGTGGACCCGAATGGTCAGTCGCAAGCGTTCCAGAGCAACGCGCTGATCACCGAGGACAGTTTGGGCAACCTCAACTTGACTCCGACGTTGGGGGCCAACGTGCACGTGGTCGATCCCGCTGCTGGTCTCTGGACGGTCATCGTGACGTTCGCTCCGGCGGTCTCGGGTACCGCGCTGAGTGAACCGTTCACGGTGTCGCTGAACCAGAACGCGCCCACCGTGACGTCGAGTGGTGTTCCGTCGGGCGGCACCGTCGCCCCAGGTAGTCCGCTCACCGCGCAGGTCACGGTGACCAACACCGGCACGTCACCTGAGGCGTACTTCGTCGATGGTCGTCTGAACTCACTGACGCAGTACAGTCTGTCGTCCTTGACCGCCGCATCGACGACCGTTCCCGCCAGCGTATACAACAACGTTCCGCTCTACCTGGTACCCAGCGAGACCACCTCGATACAGGGGGCGGCTTCGACCACGGGCACCGGATCGATCCAGTTCGACCTCGGCGCCCCGACCGGTGACCCCGACGTCGCCTCGGGCCAGGGCCTCAACGTCAACGCCACCGTGACGGGCAGCCCCGTCACGGCTGGTGTGTGGGACATCGCGCCTGACGTGGTCGGAGCCTTCGGAGCGACGGGCGCGGCCACCGAGACGGTGAACACCACGCTCACTGCGACCACGCAGACTTTCGACCTCGGCGTGACGTCGCCGACGGGCGACCTGTGGCAGGAGGCCCTCGGAACAGCCGAACCGATCAGTCCGATCGTCGTGCAGCCGGGTCAGAGCATCACCATTCCCGTGACCTTCACTGCCTCGGGTACCCCGGGACAGACGGTATCGGGGACTCTCTACCTCGACGACAACAGCCTGTTCTCGCTGTACGGCGGTCTGGACCCCAACGCCAATACCGTGGCGGCGATCCCGTACTCCTACAAGGTGGGTTGATCGTTCCGACGGCCCTCCCGTGAAACTGTGCAGGAGGGCCGTCGGAACGTCGGTTCATGACGTGACGCGGTGCGCCGATGATCCTCGGAGATGGGTTTGCCGCGCTTGGAGGAATGGGCGCCATGACAGTCGTCTCGGTGGCGACGTCAACGCCCGGTGGTTCCACGATGCGAGTGGGGTCTTCATGGGTGGCCAGCATGAGGATGACAACCATCGCGATAGGTGGTGGCGTCACTCGACGTGAGCCGGTACTCTCGCTGTATGAGTAGCTCGCGCGTGCCCGGAGGAGTGGTGCACAAACTTCCACGTGACCTGCGTGAGGCGCTGGTCGCCAATACGACGGCACTGCTTGCTTGGCACGACATCACGCCCCTCGCTCGTAACGAGTTCATTTGTTGGGTCGAAGACGCCAAGCAGATGACCACCAGGGAACGTCGTATTCGTCGCACCCAAGAAGAGTTGGAGGAGGGTCAGCGTCGGCCCTGTTGCTGGCCGGGGTGCGCGCACCGAGAGCGGACCGGTCGCTGAGAGTCGACCGCTTGTCCTCGTCGACGTTGGGGGTGGGGACGTCCCCGAGGCCATTGAAGTCTAGCTATTCATCGTCGCCAACCCCATCGAACTATCAGCGCCGATGCGGGACAGTCTTCGTGCGCCTGCCTCACTCAGTCCGCACTCTTTTAGGGGAAGTGCGCGCCCTGTGTCACTCCATCGACCGAGGTTCTCGGCACTTTGGCACGTACCCCAAGCGGATAGCACTTCCAGTACAGCGTGGTCGATGATTTATCTCTTTGAACGGTCGCCCGGACGGCGTCGACGGTGTCGCGGGACGAAGTGAAGCAGGTGTTCGATTCCTGGTGGAGTAGTACATCAAGAATCGAGAGGCCAAGTGCCGCAAGGAATCTCATGCGAGGGAATTCGGACCAGCGACTGAGGTTCTCGCGATCCCTCACTTGTCTTCAACAAGATCGGAATGATGATCAGCGTAGTCTGGCATTCATTTGATGGTCACGGTCGTCCTGTGAGTACATTGCGATAGGTGGACCTTGTGGTGAATCAAGAATCGTTGGAGGTGCCGTGATGAACGTAGTCCCGTTGGCCCACAATGCAACGGACATGGAAGTGAGCAAGAAGCACAAGGCCACTGTCTCTCGGCTCGCTGCTCTCGTTCTGGGTATCGTCGCCATTATCGCAGTTGGACTTTTGGTGACATCACCGGGTTCGAATACAACCGTGTGGGTTCATTTCCTAGGACGCCGCTTGGTCGTGGCGCACGGAGGCGTCCCTGCTACCGTCGCACCGGTACTGCTCCTCCTTGTCGGTGTCTTAATACCTGCGGGGGCCCTCATCAACGCCGTGCGAACTCCGAGGTCCGCCTTCACCGCTATTGGTCGGTCGAAGGTGAGGTGGATTGTATCGATGCTTGTCCTGTTCCTCATCGGTGACGCTTCGTTCCTGATAGTTCCTCTTTACTACTTGCTGCGCGTGCGGCCTCAACTACGACGGCAACGGGCGGACGCATTCGTGTAACGATCGAGAGTTGATGTCAGAGCGTGATCGTTTCATCAATAGTGAGACGGGATGGGCCTCTACTTGAGTTGCCCCTTGACGCCTGTGCGACCGCTGCGATCTCGTTGGATGCGGACGTCTGTGATCGGGTTCCGGGGTCTTTGGTTCACCTTGTGGTGGGGCTAGTAAGAATCGAACTTACGACCTCGTCATTATCAGTGACGCGCTCTAACCGACTGAGCTATAGCCCCCAGGGGTAACCAATCTACAGCATCCATAACGGAGTGCCCTCTCCGCTCTCCTATCGTCCAATCAAGAGGTTGAGCCAGAAGCGGGCAGACTGAAGGGGTGCTGGACCCCCGGTTTGTCTTCCTCGCTGCCGCCTTGGCGGTCTATGGCACCCAGTCCTACGTCCGTGACACCCTTCGCGGCACCACTTCGCCACACCGCGTGACGTGGGGTCTCTGGGCGCTGGAAGGGATCATGGCGTTCTTCGTCGAGATCCAACAGCACGTGGGACTGGCCTCGATTATGACCCTGTCGCTCGGATTGATGCCCCTGGTCGTCGTCGTCGCGTCGTTCAAGAATCCCCACGCAGTGTGGAAGGTCGATGCAGTGGACGTTGTCTGCGGCGTGGTGTCCGTGTCCGGACTGGTCTTCTGGGCGTTCGTCAACGAGCCGACGGTCGCGCTGGTCTCCTTCGTGGCGGCCGATTTCATCGCGGCGTTGCCCACCTATCGCAAGTCGTGGCGTGCACCGCAGTCCGAGACGCCGCGGGCCTTTGTCATGGGTGCCGTCAATACGGGTATTACGCTCTTGACACTGAAGAATTTCACCACGGCGGGGGCCCTTTTCCCGGGAGTCATCATGTTGACCGACACTGCGTTGAGCGTGTTGATTCTCGCGCGACTGGGGCCTCGTTTTCGCCGCAGAATCACACACAAGGAGTCGCTGGCGTGAAGAAGGTCGATAGAACCACGGTGGCGCAGCGACGTCTGGAGGGACGGGGCGGTCGATTCCTGACCTCGCGCGGTTCGCTGGGCGTTCTCGCCGAGCGCCCCGACGGATACGACGTGGTCGAGCGTCTCACCAGCCAGGTCGAGGATCGAGTGCCCTCGCTCGCACCTCTGCGATGGCAACGCATGCTCGAAAGTCCGATGGCGTTCCTGCGCGGGGCCGCGCTCATCATGGCCGAGGATCTGGCGCGCGGCCCCTCAGCGCCCTTGACCGTACAGGTCTGCGGCGATGCGCACTTGTCGAACTTCGGCGTCTTCGCCTCACCCGAACGTCGACTGGTCTTTGATCTGACCGACTTCGACGAGACCGATCAAGGTCCCTTCGAGTGGGATCTGAAGCGACTGGTCACCTCGCTGGTCATCGCGGGCGAGTCCATCGGTCTGCGTCACGGGACTCAGGAAAAGCTGGCGCGATCTGTGGCGCGCGAGTACCGCGTGGCGATCCGTCGTTTCGCCGAAGAGACCCGCCTCGACGTCTGGTACTCGACGCTCACCACCTCTTCGATCATGCAAGAGATGCGCGGTTCATTCACCGACGTGACGCGACGACGTATCGAGGACGTGTTGCATCACCTGCGTGGTGCCGACGACGAACGCGCCTACCAGCGCTTCGTCACCGGCGGCGAGAATCCCTTGATCGTGGACGACCCGCCGCATTTCACGCACCTCGAGGGCGTCGACGAGACGGGCATCAGCGCCGACATCCTCTTGGGGGTGGTGGCTAATTACGACACAACCCTCGCCTCTGACCGCCAACTCCTCTTGAGCCAGTTCACGCCGGTCGACGTGGCGCGCCACGTCGTGGGGGTGGGTTCGGTCGGTACTGAGTGCTTCGCGGTCTTGCTGTGTGGACGAGATCACCGTGACACGTTCTTCTTGCAGATCAAGGAGGCGCAGCGCTCGGTGGTGTCGCGCGCGCGTGACCGTGACGCGACCGAGGATGCGGCGGCGCGGGTGGTCCATGGTCAGCGAGTGATGCAGGTGACTCCCGATGCGTTCCTCGGCTGGGGCACTGCGCAGGTGAACGACCGCACCCGCAGCTTCTACGTGCGCCAACTCTACGACCACCGCGCGGCTATCGATGTCTCGAAGCTCGATGATGCCTTGATCGAGGCCTACGGTCGCGTCTGTGCGTGGACCTTGGCGCGCGCCCACGCCCGCTCGGGTACCTCGGCGCAGATCGCGGGCTACATCGGAGGCAGTCCACGATTCGATGAGGCGATCTCGGACTTCGCCCAGGCGTATCGCGAGCGCAACGCCCGTGACTACCAGGCCCTGCACGATGCGGTGGTCCAAGGGCGAATCAGTACCGGGGCCTAGCGCCGGGTGCCCCCCTTTCACGTGCACCCGGTGTTACTGATGGTGTTGGCAGTGCTGGGGGCCTGGCACGTAGGAACCACACGTAGTGGGCGGTATCGCAGACGGGCTCTGTGGGGCTGGCTGGTCCTCGCGCTGGTGGTGCTGTGGCCGGTCGGTGACCTGGCCGCGTCGGTCTCACTGAGCGTCGCCACGGCGCAACGCCTCGTCATCATGTTGTTCGCCGCACCGATGTTCGTCATGAGCGTCTCGACGCAGCGATTGGTGTCCCTGACCCGACCGGCGTGGGTGGACGCCGTGACCCGACGATTGGCTCACCCCGCTCTCTCCATGGCCGTCGTCACGGTGGTGGGCACCTTGACCTTGTCGACGCCGGTGGTCGACGAGGGCGCGAGGTCGAATGTGTTCCGCGTCCTCACGTTGGCGGTCGTCTTAATGTGCGGGATCATCTTGTGGATTCCGGCGCTCGGAGTCATGCCGGGGGCGAAACGACTCTCCCCGGTGGGACGCGCCGGTTTCATTTTCGTGGCGTCACTGGTCGTGACGAGTCTCTCCTTCGTGTGGATCTTCGCGCGCCATTCGCTCTACCCCGGTCTGCATGGCCAGCACTCGCTCTTACATATGACGCCACTCCTGGACCAGCAGTTAGCGGGTTTCGTGGCCAAACTTGGCAGTTATCTCCCGATGTGGGCGGTGGCCTTCACCATCTTCTCGCGAGCGGACGACGCCGGTGTCGCCGTGGAGGAGACACCGCTGCACTGGGCTGACGTCGAGCGTCAACTTCTTCGAATCGATCGGCACCGGGCCCGGCTCGAGCGACGCAACGGTCGCGGTGGGGAGGGAGCGTCCGAGCGCGGAGTACAATAGTCAGTCGTCGGGGATGTAGCTCAGTTGGTAGAGCGCGGGCTTTGCAAGCCTGAGGTCGTGGGTTCGATCCCCATCGTCTCCACTAGTGAGGCATCGACGCCAATTCGCGTCACGTCGGGACTCGACAGCCGTCGTTGGCGGGTGAGAACCGCTCTTGAACTCGGTGAGCGACGACTAGGAATCGGCCGACGCCGCGTTGATGCGACGGCGACACACGACGGTCCACCACAGGCTCCACAGGGCGAGAACGGTCGAGGCGGTCGCGACCCAGGCCCAGCCGTTGGCCCGAGCGGTTAGCAACACGGCGATGATAATCAGTTCAATGCTGATGATGGCCACGAGGCCCAGCGCGTAGGGGCCATATTCACGAGCGGCCAGATTGATTTTCTCGGACTCGTCGGTGTGACCCGACCAGAACGTCCGCAGCACCGCTCGCTTCTCATTGAAGGTGCAACTGTTATAGGTGGCAAGTCTCACAATGTGACATCGTATCGACTCCTCGGTGCCATGGGGCGGTCCCACCCGTTACCGTAACGAGGGTGACATTGATGACCACGACGAAGGCGGGCGATGGACGTGAACTCTGAGCAGGCGGGACCCATCGCCCTTGTCGGGTCGGGTGAGTACCTCCCCGTCATGGCCGACATCGAGGCCGGACTGATCGCCGGTCGCCCTTCGCGATACGTGCAAATCGCGACAGCCGCAGTTCCTGATGGACCACAAGTGGTCGATCGTTGGCACCGATTAGGCGTGGAACAGGCCCAGCGCATCGGTGTGACGCCGGTCACCGTGCCCGTGGCGACGCGCGACGACGCGAACGACCCCGACATCGTCGCGATGCTCGATGGGGCCGGTCTCATCTATCTCTCCGGTGGTAATCCGAACTTCCTCGCCGAGACGCTGAGCGGTACTGCGTTGTGGGCCGCGATCCAGGCGCAGTGGCGCGCTGGCGCCGCGCTCGCCGGTTGCAGTGCGGGGGCGATGGTGATGGCGGCGTGGGTGCCAACCATCCGCCACCCGCGTGAAGGTGGTACGCCCGGACTCGGCCTGTTGCCGCACGTGCGCGTGATCCCGCACTTCGACGCCTTCATGAAGCGCATGCCCGACATCGCAACGCGATTCCTCGTCGGACGAGAAGACAAGGTGACGGTGGTGGGTGTGGACGAGGAGACCGCCATCGTGGGTGGACCCGAGGAGTGGACGGTCCAGGGCAGGAGCTCGGCGTGGATCTTGAAGGGTGCCGAACGCCACGAGTTTCGCCCCGGTGAGACGCTGCGCACGCCCCTCACCGGGTCAGACGCCTCGTGAACGACCCGCACGCCGCGAGCCACGACCTGGCGTACGCGGGGGCCGGCGAGTTGCGGGACCGTCTGGGCGTGGGCGACGTCACCTCGCGCCACCTCGTCGAGACGCTGCTCGCACGCGTCGGCGCCATCGACGTCGCGGACGAGGACGGACTGCATTCAATCGCCGCGCTCGACGCGCGCGCAGTGCAGATCGCTGAGGAGCGAGACTCCGAGCGTGCTGGCGCGACGACGAGGGGTGTGCTGCACGGGATTCCCGTACTCATCAAGGACAACATCGAAGCCGAGGGACTGCCCGGCTGCGCGGGGTCGACGTCACTGGTCGGTCGGCGTTCGCGCGACGCGCAATTGGTGACGCGTCTACGTGAGTCGGGCGCGATCATTCTCGCCAGCACCAACTTGAGTCAATGGGCCAACATCCGCTCGCCCTATTCGACGAGCGGCTACTCGGCTAGCGGAGGACTTGTTGCTAACCCGTGGGCGCTCGATCGCTCGGCGGGCGGTTCGTCGTCGGGTGCAGGCGCGGCGCTCGCGGCGGGGCTGGCGCCCTTGAGCGTCGGGACCGAGACGGACGGCTCCATCACTTGTCCGGCCTCGCTCAATGGCGTCGTGGGACTCAAACCCACCGTGGGCAACGTATCGCGTGACGGCGTCGTGCCGATCAGCCATTCCCAGGACAGCCCGGGACCCATGGCGCGCAGTGTGGCCGACGTCGCCCTGCTCTACGGGGTCTTGTCGGGGAATCGCGGCGGCGACCGATCCGTCGAACCGCGCATGGTGGAGGCGCGTTCGTGGCGTACGGGCCACCGCGACACCGACCGACACTTCGACGACGTCATGGCGTTGTTACGGGCCGAGGGTCTGGATGTGGGGCGTCGCGACGCCGGACTGGCGAGCCCGAGCGACTACGACGACGAGCTCACGGTGATGCTCTGTGAGCTACTCGACGACATGGACGCTTACCTGCGCCAGCGTCCCGGCGAGGGCGTCTCGTCGCTAGCGGACGTGGTGGCCTTCGAGGACGATCACGCCGACGTCGAGCAGCGCTACTTCGGACACGAGTTCTTCACGCGTGCACTCGCCGGTGGCGGCTGCGACACCCCGACGTATCGCGCGGCGCGTGACCGCAATTTGCACTGGGCGCAGGAGCTCTGCCTGTCACCCGTCCTGGAAGGCTACGACGTCGTCGTTGCGCCGGCGTACGGACCGGCGTGGAAGAGCGACCTCGTCAACGGCGACAACGCCAAGTTCGTCTCGCCCTCCATCATGGCGGCAGCGGTGGCCGGATGGCCGATCATCTCGGTGCCCATGGGCCTGGTCGGGGGACTCCCGGTGGGACTGACCCTCGCGGGTCGAGCGCACAGCGAATGGGTACTTCTCGAAGCCGCTCGCCGGGTAGAAGAGGTGCTGTCTCGACACGGTGTCGTGTCGACTCCTACCTGGCGGGCGGCAGATCGCGGCTAGTTATGCCTCGGTGGCGTAGTGCTCACGCCAAATGATGCGATAGATCTTGAGGCGGCGCGGGATTGATCGCAGTCCCGGAATGAAGGGCAACAAGATGAGCAGGGCTGTCAAGATCATCATCGTGCCCCAGACCAGGAAGTCACCACTGGCACTCGTGCTGTAGGGCGGGATCTGATACCAGAAGGTGTAGAGCCACAGCCAGGCCTGACCAGGCCACTGGCCGGTCTCGTTCATCATGCCCCACTGGTCGCCGCCGAGGTGCTGCTGGTCGGCGAGATTCGCGAGGTACGTGCCGTCCGAGAGGAATAGCAACGGCTTGGTGTAGTTGGTGGTGTAGAAGCCGTTCTGGGTCACCAACGCCTGGTCCAGAGCACCAGTGCGTGCCATCTGGGTGAGGTCATTGACCAGCACCGGTATCGGTCCCGCAGCGCTGGTGGGCACCTTCACCTTGTTGTTGACGAACGTGATGTTCGCTTCGACCTTGGCGTAGGCGGCGCTCCACGCGGTGATCGTCGAACTCGACGCCGACGTCCATTGGTTGATCGCGGCGCTCAACGCGGGCTGGGCGGGCTGAGATTTGAGCGGGTCGAGCACGAAATCGGTGGCGGTGTTGATGTTGACGTGGACACCGACCCATTTCTCAGGCGCCAGGAAGCCCCAGTGTTGGGCCGGACCACCGTTGTTGTATGGCGCACCGTATCCGGCCACGCCCGACGTGGCGGTGAGTTCATCGCCAGCCGTTTGGGCGAAGTCGACCACGTCAGCGTTCGACCAGGTCTTGATGGTGATGGCCTTCTCGTCGGGCGAACTGAACACGATCGCGAGGGCGGCGGTGAGAATCAGCACCACGAGGACGGCGATTGCGCCCTCCTTGATGATGTCGTAGGGGACATACGGGCCCTTGTACTCGGGCGCGTCGACGTCGGGTCGGAAGGCTTTCTTCGTCATGCCGACACCTCCACGTTGTCCTCAAACGGGGGAACGACGCCCTTGACGCGAACCATGATCACGTGCAGTCCGGTCAAGACGATGGCCGCGATGGGCAACAAGACAATGTGCCACATGAGCATCTGACCCAGGTTGAGAACGTTGAAGAAGGCGCCTCCACCCGTGGAGTTGATGCCGTCCTTGGCCTGGGTGGCAATCCACTGGGAGTCGAAGTTGGTCTGACTCACGTAGCCGGTGAATCCGGCCAGGATCGACGCGAGGAACGTCACTGCGCCGGTCACCCATGTCAGCGACCGTCCGCCGCGCCAGGCGGCCATGGAGAACTTGCCCCACAAGTGCACGATCATCGCGAAGAAGAAGATCTCGACGCTCCACAGATGCATTGAGTTGACGAAGTGTCCCAGTGATGAGGAGTGCCACCACTGCGGTCCGTCCAGGGCGAGGATGCAGCCCGTGGCGATCACGACGCCCAGTGCCGCCATGGTCGTCACACCAAAGACGTAGATCCACGAGGCGACGTAGGCCGGCTGCGTGTCGGGGAGCAACTTGTCGGGCGGAAGTTTGTCGACGACGCTGCGGCGAAGACGCGACGTCCACTGGCGTTCAATCTGTGCGTTGCTCATTTCGACCCCTTACGGCTGCGACGACCCGGGAAGGGTGCGAAGAGCGCCACGAGAAACGTCACGATCATCAACACCATCACGATGAGGTTCGACACACTGATGCTGATGAAGTGCCACTGTATGTAGTGGCCGTAGTGGTCGAGATTAATGAGGGCCCCTAAGCCCCAGCCTTGTGCCATATCGCACCTCCTGGATTCAGAGTCTGTTCGACGGCTCAGAACTCACGATAGGGCCATATGTCCCACCTTCAAGGTCCTAAGATGTGGGCTTCTTGCGCGCGATGGTTGGTTCGCGGTCGTGGGCGCTCTGGCGCAGGTGGAACTGCGTCACACCAATGGTCAGTGACGTTGCTCCGGCGACGTGCAACTCCACCAGCCAGGCGGGTACGTGAGTGAGGTACTGCGTCACACCAATCGCAGCCTGGATCAGGGCGATGAAGGCCAATCGGCGCACTCCCAACTGCAATGGAACGGGTGCCGAGGTGCGCCAGATGGTGACCAGGAGTCCCAGCACGAGTCCCACGAAGAGCGTGGCCGCCACCGAATGGACCCACGCCGCCGAGGAAAAGGCGAATGGCAGGCGCCGGGCCTCGAGTTGACCCTGGGAACCACCCGCGTGCGGGCCCGAACCGGTGGTCATCGTGCCGGTCACCAGTAGGACCACGAAGGGGATCCACAAGAGGCGAGCCACGGTGCGAAAGTGCGGGTCGCGCACGTCCACCCGCGCGCCGGGTCCGTAGACGTACTTCGATCGGTGATAGAGGATCGCCGAGGTCACGACCATGGCGAGCGATAGGAGGAGGTGTAGTGACACGAGCCACGGGTTGAGCTTGGAGTAGACCACGTAGGCGCCCAAGATGGCGTCGAGGATCACGCCAAGGATGAGCAGGCCCGCGAGGAATGACAGGTCACGACGCCGGGGACGGCGCGCGAAGGTGGCGAGGAAGACCACTGCGGTGAGGACCACGAGTATCACGGTGACGAGTCGGTTGGCGAACTCGATCTTGGAGTGAATGGTCCAGCCGGTGGAGTACACGTGCTTGAAGCAGGTGGGCCAGTCAGGGCACCCGAGGCCCGACCCCGTCAGCCGAACAGCCGCTCCGGTCAGGATAATTAGGATCATCGAGATAAATGCGGCCAGGGCGAACCAGCGAAAGATTGCGGGGCTGAGCTCGCGTCGAGAAGAAGTGGGCACCAACACAGCCTAGGTAATTCTCGTGACTCGTAGACTTAGCCCCGTGTCAGTCGCCACCCCACTCGATCGCTCTACGTCGGAGACGTTGAAGGGCTACGTTGCGCTGACGAAGCCGCGGATCATCGAGCTGTTATTGGTGACTACTTTGCCCACGATGGTCGTCGCCGACCGAGGGGTGCCCGGTCTCTGGCTCATCGTCGCCACGTTGGTCGGAGGTACGCTCGCCGCCGGTGGCGCCAATGCCCTCAACATGGTGTACGACCGCGACATCGACGCCGTCATGAACCGTACGAAGAACCGCCCCCTCGTGACGGGCGTGATGTCCCCGTTGGCGGCGGCGGTATTTGCCTTCGGACTCGAGGGTCTCTCTTTCCTGGTGCTCGCCACTTTCGTGAACTTCCTGTCGGCGTGGTTGGCCATGGCCGCGACCGCTTTCTACGTGATCATCTACACCATGTGGCTCAAGCGACGTTCGAAGCAGAACATCGTGATCGGCGGCGCAGCGGGCGCCGTGCCGGTCCTGATCGGCTGGTCGGCCGTCACGAACAACCTCAGTTGGACGCCGGTCCTGCTCTTCGCCGTCATCTTCATCTGGACCCCGCCGCACTTCTGGGCCCTCGCCGTTCGCTACCGCGACGACTACGCCGCCGCGAACGTGCCGATGATGCCGGTCGTCGCATCACTGCGCCGCACGACGCTCGAGATCTTGATCTATTCGGTGGTGCTGTGGGTAGTCACGATGTGGATCGGACCGGTGGCGCACTTGGGATGGATCTACGCGCTGTCCGCCACTGTGCTGGGGGGACTCTTCACCTTTTACTCCTTTCGCCTCTATCGTCACGCGCGCGCGGACAAGGCCGATGTCGCTGAGGCGATGCGCCTGTTCCACTTTTCCATCACGTATTTGACGGCCCTCTTTGTCTTCATGGCGGTTGATGTCCTTGTCCGAAGTCACTAGTTCCTCCCCCCGGCGCCCGCGTCGCGGTCACCCTTCGCCCATGATGTTCGTGTCCTTGGGCATTGGCACGGTGATCGCGGTCGTGTTGATCACCATCGTGTCGGTGCTGACGGGCGGCAAGGTCAAGAGTGCTACACCGCCGCCGGCCTTGGTCGGCACCACGCTGTCATCACTGAGTGAAGCCAGTTTGGCCGGTCCATCGATTTCGGCACCGTGGAACTCGCATCACGCCACGGTGGTGATCTTCTTCGCGAGTTGGTGCGAGCCCTGCAAGACTGAATTGCCAGCTCTCTCGAAGTATCTGGCTGATCACAGTCTCGGCAATGTGTCGGTGCTGGGAGTCGATACCCAGGACACCCGTTCTTCCGGGCAGCACGTGGTCAGCAGCGATCATCTCAATTTTCCGGTGTTCTTCGACCCCTCCAGCACGGTGGCGGCGGGGAAGTTCAAGTTGGCCGGTCTGCCCGACACAGTCTTCGTCACCGCTAAGGGCGTCGTGCAGAACATGCATATTGGCGCGATCTCGGCGGCGCAGTTCGCCGCGGGCATCACCGCCTTGAACGCTTAGTCGAAGCGGAAGGTCCGCGCCGCCAGCAGCGGAGCGACGATGGCCCACACCCCTAGCGACCACCAATCAGTGGTGCTCACGTGCTGGGCGTGACCGAGGACCAGGTGTAGAGCGTCAGCCATGGCACCCGAGGGCACGTAGAGCGCGACGTGTCGCACCACCGAGGGCATAGAGCTGAGTGGCACGACGATGCCCGACACCAACAACAGAATCAAGTAGAGCCCGTTGGCGGCGGCCAGGTTGACCTCAGCACGCAGACGTCCCGCCAGTAGCAGCCCAATACCAGCGCAGCCGGCCGAACCCAGTAGTAGTGCCGCAGCGACTTCGAGGCCGCCGTTCACACCGCCTCGAGGCTTCCAGTGCAGGATCAGCGCCACGAGGCCCAGCACCACTACTTGGATGACCTCGGTCACCACGACCGCCGAGATTTTGGCCGCGATCATGCGTCGCTGACCTAACGGTGTCACGTGCAGTCGACGCAACACGCCGTAGGAGCGCTCGAAGCCCGTCGAGATCGAGAGTGCGACGAGTGATGTGGATAGGACGCACAGGGCCAAGATGCCCGGTGCGACGAAGTTGATGCGCCCCCCGGGGGGCAACGTCGTGACGTGCGTGAGTGAGAAGAACACCAGCAGGAGGATCGGAATGCCCAGGGTCAACAGCAACGTCTCGCCGCGTCGAATGTTCATCTGAACTTCGGCGCGGGTCTGGAACCACCAGGCCTTCACGGTGTGACCCTCGACTTGTTGATCAGGTCGAGGTAGCGCTCCTCGAGGGAGGCGCGCGTCCTAAGTGACGAGAGCGTCGCGCCGTTCTCGCTCAGGTACGCAGTGACTAGGGCCACCCGATCGGGAGTGGAGTCGATCGCGCAGTGCAGGCGAGTTGGTTCGAGCGTCGTCACGATGCAACCCAGCCGGCGTCCGAGTTCGACCGGATCGACCGGTCGTGAGGTCTCTACGATCAATACCGCGTCGCCGGCCAATTCGTCGAGTGAACCCTGCACCACCACCTGCCCGTGGTTCATGATGACCACCTGGTCGGCGGTACGTTCGGCCTCGGTGAGCTCGTGGGTGGTGATCAAGAGGGCGCAGCCGCGGTCTCGCTCGGAACGGATGAGCGAGCGGATGACCTGGCGGCCTTCGGGGTCGACCGCGGTCGTGGGCTCGTCGAGAACCAATACCCGCGGTCGGCCGAGGAGTGCGAGGGCCAGGAGCGTACGCTGTTGTTCGCCGCCGCTGAGCCGGCGCCAGGGCGTGCGCGCGCAGCTTTCCAGACCCAAGAGGGAGAGCAACTCGCGCGGGTCGCGCGGCTGGTCATAGTAGGAGGCAGTGAGTGCCAGCACCTGTTGAGGGGTCATCGGGAACCAAACGCCACCGCGCTGCAAGAGGGCGCCGGTGCGCACTACGACCTCGGCGTGGTCACGTACGGGATCGAGTCCGTGGAGTCGCACGCTTCCCGCCTCCGGTGAGCGAAAACCCAGCAAGGTCTCCACCAGGGTCGTCTTGCCGGCCCCATTGGGTCCCAACAACGTGGTGACCTGGCCGTAGGGGACGTGGAAACTGACGTCGTCCACGGCGCGCAGGTCCGAGAACTGCACCACGAGATTGGTGACGTCGATGGCGTAACTCACGAGTACTGAACCTAGACGCTCACCGAGATGCCGAGACGCGTTTCACTAGGCTGTTCGCATGATTGACCTGGCCCAACTGCGTCGTGAACCCGAATTCGTCAAGGCCGCCTTGGCTCGACGCGGCGTGTCATCGGCGACGATGGACGCCATCGTGGATCTCGACACCGAGCATCGTCGGCTCCTGCAAGAGGCCGAATCACTTCGTGCACAGATCAAGGATTTGTCTCGTCAGGTAGGCGAGGCTCGACGAGCCAAGGCCGACGACGTGGCCGAGGCCCTCGCGGTGACCAGCCGCGAGGTTGGCGAGCGTGAGCGAGTCGCCAGCGACGCCTGCGACGTCGTCGCCGACGAATTGCGTTCACGGCTCTTGATGATCCCCAATCTGCCCTCGCCTGAGGCTCCCGATGGTCCCGACGAGAGCGCCAACGTCGAGGTTCGCCGGTGGTGGGTGGGTATGGACGAGGGGGCGCAGTTCCCGACGTTCATGGCGCATCAGCGCGTGGCGCACTGGGACACGGCGCGCGAATTGGGCATCTTGGACCTCGAGGCCGGCGCCAAACTGGCGGGTTCGATGTTCCCCCTTTATCGCGGCGACGGCTCTCGATTGCTGCGCGCGTTGAGTTTTTTCGCTCTCGACCGTCATCGCGATTCGTACGAGGAGATCCGTCCGCCGAGCGTCGCGCTAACCGACACCATGATGTCCACTGGGCACCTGCCCAAGTCGGCCGACGACATGTATGAAGTACCGCGCGACGACCTCTGGCTGATCCCGACCGCCGAGGTGCCCCTGACCTCGATGCACCGCGGCGAGATCCTCGACGAGTCGGTCCTGCCCGTGCGCCTGACCGCGTTGACCGCGTGTTTTCGTCGCGAGGCCGGTGCGGCCGGTCGCGACACCCGCGGGCTGCTGCGCGTGCACGAGTTCGACAAGGTGGAGCTCTTCGCCTACTGCACGCCTGATCAGGCGCCCGCGGCCCATGCGGACATCCTCGCTCGTGCCGAGGGTCTGCTGCGCGAACTCGGACTGACGTATCGCGTGCTCGACCTGTGCACAGGAGACCTCGGGACGTCGTCGGCGCGCACCATCGACCTGGAGGTGTACAGCCCCGGCGTGGACAAGTGGCTCGAGGTTTCCTCGGTCAGTTGGTTTCGCGACTTCCAGGCGCGGCGCGCCAACGTGCGCTTCCGCGGGTCCCAGGGCACGCAGTTCGTTCACACGGTGAACGGTTCAGCGCTGGCCTGGGCGCGAATCTGGGCCGCACTCATCGAGACGTATCGCCAGGTGGACGGAACCGTCAAACTGCCCGAGGTGTTAGCGCCGTACTTCGGCGACCTGACTATTCGCCCGAAGGCTCCGACGGCGTCGTGACCTCGAGGCGGTAGCCCACTCCACGGATCGTCGTGATGTAGGCGGGGTTCTTGGGGTCGTCCTCGATCAGGGTGCGCAGGCGTTTGATGTGCACGTCGAGGGTCTTGGTGTCGCCCACGTAGTCGCTGCCCCAGACCCGGTCGATCAGTACGTCGCGCGTGAGCACTCGTCCGGGGTTCTCTAGGAGCAGCAACATCAACGCGAACTCCTTCTTACGCAACTTGACCTCTTTGCCGTTGACGAAGCAACGCCGCGCATCGACGTCGAGTCGCAAGGGCCCGTGTTCGACCACTGACTCCGAGGCCAGCGGGATGGTGGCCGTCTCGTGACGGCGCATCACCGCGCGGATGCGTGCGACGAGTTCGCGTAAACGATAGGGCTTGGTGACGTAGTCGTCGGCACCGATCTCGAGCATGAGGACCATGTCGACCTCTTCGCCCTTGGCGCTCACGATGATGATCGGCACGGCGCTCGACAGTCGGATCGTGCGGCACACGTCGAGACCAGAGATCTTGGGCAGCATGAGGTCGAGAAGCACGACGTCGAAGGTGTGGTTCTTAAAGGCTTCGAGTGCCTCTTGTCCGTCACGTGCGGCGGTGACCTGGAATCCTTCGCGGCCGAGGCCGACGGTGAGAGCGTCGACGAAGGACTCCTCGTCCTCGACGACGAGGATGCGCAATCCGCCCTCCGTCTTGTCCTTACTCATAGCTGGTTCACCGGCAATTCCAGAATGAACGTCGAGCCTTCGCCCTCGCGAGATTCGACGACGACACGGCCGCCGTGATTATGTGCCACGTGACGAACAATACTCAGGCCCAGTCCGGTGCCACCGGTGGCACGAGCCCGACCCGGGTCGACGCGGTAGAAGCGCTCGAAGATGCGATCAACATCCTTGGAGGGGATACCAGGGCCCTGGTCCTTGATGGACACACGCACGACCGGTCCCGATGACGCTTCGTCATCGAAGGGGAGGGCGTCCATCCGATCGATCGTGATGACCACGGTGCCCCCGTCGGGCGAGTACTCCACGGCGTTTTCGAGCAACGCTTGGATGGCGGAGATGAGCTGTCGACGGTCGCCCCCGACGACGTACCCAATCTCGGGTTCGCGGAAGTCGATGTTGACGTCTTGTTGCTCCGCGGCGATGCGAATGCGCTCGATGGCGTCGGCGACGATCAGTGAAACGGGTACTGGTTCACGGGTCGGGGAACCCTCGCCTTCGATGCGCGAGAGGTCCAGGAGGTCCTCGATGATGCGATTGACGCGGAAGGCCTCGGAGTTGATGCGCTCGGCGAGTCGGTTGGCGACCACTGGGTCGCGCTCGAACTGCAGCGTCTCGGCCAGAAGTCCGAGGGCGCCCATGGGGGTCTTGAGCTCGTGCGAGACGTTGGCAATGAAGTCGCGACGGATGTCTTCGAGGCGCCGCCGCTCCGAGACGTCCTCGATGAAAGCGACCACACCCAAAGGGCGTCGTCCGTCGTCGATGACCGCGGCGCGGATCGTGAGCGTCCGTCGAGGTGGGCCATAGATATCGATGGTGCGTTCGGCGACGCCGTTGGTCCATCCGTCGGCCAACGTGTCGGTGACGGCCTGGGCCGCGATGGCGTCGCCGTAGCGTGAGACCATCAAACTCTCCGCTTGGGGATTGCGATAGAGAACGCCTCCCGCTTCGTCGCACAAGACGAGTCCCAAGGGCAGCGCGTCGAGGGACCGCCGAAGGCGCACGGCATCGGCACCCGCCTCGGTGACGACCGAGGTGGCGACGCCCGCCACTTCCTCGAGGTGCGCGAGGGCGGATTCGACCTTGCCGCGATCATCGTGGGGTTCAACGCCCAAGCGTCCGCCGAGGGCGGCCAGTCGTTGAGCAATGGCACGATGTCCTCGACGACGGAAGATCAGGACGCCAATGACCACGCCGAGGGCCAGGACCACGACACCCGCTGCGTAGAGCAGGGCGGGCGTCCACGACGACGCCACATTGTGGCTGATGGTGATGAGCACGTGTCCATTCTCGCAGAAGTTGACCGATGTCATGCGACAGCGACCGTTGCGTGTCTCCAACGAAAGCGAGAATCCATGCTGATGGCCGACGTCGTCCTCAATCCCTCCACTGCGGACCTTCCGGGCGGTTCCGTTCTCCAGCAACTGGCGGACGGGCTGGGCGCGTGGGCGCTCATTGGTTCGCTGATCGCCCTGCTACTGGGGGCACTCTTGTGGGCCATTGGCTCACATACCCAGAACATGCATCAGTCGGCGGCGGGTCGCCGGGCCGTGGTCACCTCATTGGCGGCAGCGGTCCTGATCGGCGCGGCACCGTCACTCATCAACTTCTTCTTCTCCACCGGCCTCAAGGTCCACTGATGCACTCACTACTGTGCTTGGTGAATCCCGTCGGGTGCGCCGCAAAGTCGCTGGCCAAGGCTTCACTCGGCGACCTCTTTGGCGCACTGACGAGTTGGGTCCTGTCGAGCGTGGGTTGGCTACTGCACGCCACTGGAATGGTGTTGAACGCGACGGGCGAAACCACGTCAATCGTGCGTGCGGCGACACCTGAGTTCTTGACATTGGCCACACTCTCGCCCGTGCTCCTACTCATCTCACTCCTGGTGTCGAGCCTTCATTCCTTGCGCCATGGTGATGCGTCATCGTTGTGGCGGGCGTTTCTGGGAGTAGCCCCCGCGTGCGTCTTCGCCATCGTCGCGGCGCGACCCCTAGCGACTCTCGCGCTCGATCTGGTCAACCAGTTGTGCACCACCGCCGCGAGTACGGTTGGCACCGGTGAGTTGGCGGTGAGCCGTGCCCTGGCGTCACTCACCGCGGCGTCGACACCGGGTTTCGGCCTGTTCGTGCTCGCGGCGTTGGTGGTGGTCGGGGGAGTGCTGTTGTGGTGCGAACTGGTGATCCGCGCCGTGGTACTGACACTGTTGATCGTTCTAGTCCCGGTAGTCGTCCCGTTGGCGGCCATACCGGCCATGCGCCGGGTGGGATGGCGACTGGGCGAGACGTTCGTCGCCGTGGCGCTCAGCAAGTTCCTCATCGTGGTGACCCTCGCTCTAGGACTCAGCGAGTTGAGTGGTGGCGGTGCCACCACGGTGATCACCGGTGCGGTCACGCTGATGTTGGCGTCACTGACTCCCTTCGTCATCTTGCGCCTCATCCCCTTCGTTGAGCAGTCCGCTCTGCACAGCGTCGAGGGGTTACGCCAACGCGCGACGCGGGCGGTTGTCGCGGCCCCCAGCTCTCCCGTCGCCACGGCGGTGGCGGCGCTGGCACCCGACGTGGTACCACCGCCACCGGCGGCGCGGGCGGAGGACTGGGGTATCCCGATGTTCGAACCCGGGCCCGACATCGAGATGCCTCCCTTCGACGCGGAGACGCCGCCCCCACCCGTGGGTGAGCCCCAGTTGCGTTCGGGCCACGTGGCGTATTACACCGACGACATGGGTCCGGTGATTGGCTGGCACTTTGACGAGTAGTCAGATCCGAGCGGTTCTCGGCGACTCCGACGCGACCCCGCGATGGTGGGGTCTGCAACGGCACCGACTCATCCTGGTCACGTTGTGCGTGGCGATGGCCGCGGACGCGCTGTTGCGTCGCGACTGGCGCGACGGCGAATGGCCGGGCGTGATGCTGTGTGCCGCCTTGGCGGTGACCGCAAGCTCTGGTCGGTCGTGGGGCGAGCGAGCCGTCCTGGAGGCGAAGTTCTGGCTGCGTCGTCGTCTGTCGTGGATCGCGGTCAGCGTCGATGCCGATGCTGACGCGATGGTCCTGGACGTCCGGGGAACTCGTCGCGTGTGGTGTTACGACTTCGTCCATCGGGGGCGGCTCGACCTCGCAACACGCGACGAATCGCTCGCGCGTCGGTTGGCCAATCTGGCCGATTCGCTCGCGGACGCGGGCCAAGACACTCACCTGGCGATACACGTCGAGAAGGCATGCGACGGTGAGGTGCGCACGGTACTGAGCATGACGGTACCGTCCAGGCCCTCGCGAGAATGGCGTCGTGACGCCCGATCGGGAGTGTCACGCCTTCTCTCAGTAGGTCGCACGCCGATCATCGAGCGTCGAACCTATGTGCGCGCACCCGACGCCGTCGCACGGACCTTGCGCGTGTCCCACTTCGCCCCTGGTCGCGAATCCGCGGCTCTCGAGCGACTGAGTGATGAGTTGTCGTGGCTCACTTTGTCGTTGCACGCATCGGTGCTTCCCGCCCTACGGGCGCGACGCGTCACGTCACGAGCAGTCCATCGAGTGGGCAGCGACGCCCAACTCGCGCGCTCGGCGGGTTTCCGGTGGTCGGCACGACGCGAATGGGAACTCGAAGGGCTTCGCCAACGCGAACAGGTGGTGGCGAGCGGATCGGCCCTGTGCCAATGGGCGCTCTATCTGGTTGTGCACGCGTCGTCGTTGGCGCAATTACGTTCGCGCGTTCACGAGTTAGTGGAGATCACGCGCTCGGTGGGACTACAACTCGACCACGGCGTCGCGAGGCAGGCCGAGTGGCTGGCGTTTCAATTACCCGGAGGACCGGGCTGGTGACGCGGGCGTGGACCCACTGGGGCACCTCGCAGCACCTCGTGACGCTGCGCCTGCCCGCCCACGACGCGGGAACGCGCCTCGTGGGACCGGTGCTGGGTCGTGTGCAGCGCGGTGCCGATTTCGTCCTAGACCCTTTCGACGCATATCGCGCGGGTCTGGTCACCAATCCGAACGTGGTTGTCGCCGGGTCCATTGGTGCGGGCAAGAGCACGGTGGTCAAAATGATGGTCGATCGGGCATTGCGTCGTGGACGGCGCGTCGTGGTTGTCGACCCGAAAGGAGAGTACGGTGCGCTGGCCCGTGCCCACGGGGTCGCGCCCCTCGTGGTTGGTCGTGACGGGTGGTGCTGGCCATCGTCGCGTGACGTCCGAACGGAGTACGACTTCGTTAACACTCTGTTGTCCAGCGCCAAGGGCAGCGCACTCAGTGACGTCGAACACTACGTCCTCGACCGGATCTGGAGTACGTGGGGGGACCGGCGCCCTCTGCGAATCCTGGCCGAATTGTCATCACGTCTGTCGCCCTACCTGGCTGACCCCGCCCAAGGTGCGGAGCACGCCCTTGCGCTCATCGTGCGTCGATTCATCGAAGGCGACCTCGCTCACCTCTACGACGGTGTGGGTGACCCCGTCGATTTCGAGGAGCCACTGGTGGTGCTGGACATATCGCACTTCTGGGGCACCGAGTTGATGAGCGTGGCGGCGCTCAGTGCCGTAGCGGCGGCTCAGCAGTTAGCGCATCGACGCGAGTCGGGTTACTTGATCCTCGATGAAGCGTGGGCTCTTCTCAGTGACGAGGCCTCACTGCGCTGGTTGCAGGGTTCATGGAAATTGAGTCGTGCGCGAGGGATCAGTCACGTCCTGGTCCTGCATCGATGGAGCGACGTCGCCGCCGTGGGCGCGCGCGGCAGCGCGTCGCACGCGCGAGCGCAGGGTCTCTTGCGTGAGTGCGAGACGGCGTGGTTGTTCCGCCAGCCGCCCGACGAGGCGGCCGAGATGTCGAGCGTCTTGGGATTGAGCGAACGCGAAGAACAGTGCCTGCCGGAATTATCGCGTGGGACCGCCCTCGTGCGTTACGGCGCCGCACGTTCGTTGGTCCAACTCATCCCGGACGAACGCGACATTACGTTCGTCGACACCGACGGGGCTATGAGAGACACCCGTGGTCGCTGACCGGCTTCCTCTCGGGCGTCGCTCATGGAAAGGACTGCCCTTTGGTCCACGCACGCGCCTCGATCATGGTCAATCTCTGCTCGTTGTCGGTCCCACTCAATCCGGCAAGACATCGTCATTGGTAGTTCCCGCGATCCTCACCTGGAAGGGCCCAGTCGTCGTCACCAGTGTTAAGAGCGATGTGGTGATGATCACCCGGGCGTGGCGATCGACACAAGGACGGGTTCAGCGACTCGAACCCGGTCGCGACGACGGATTGACGTGGAATCCGCTCGAGGACGTGACCACACTGCGCCAGGCGTTGCGCGTGGCGCAGTCCCTAACTCGCGAGTCCAGCCGACTCGAGGCGGACTTCTGGAACTCCCTCGCAGTGAAACTCCTGGCAGGATTGTTCGTCGCGGCCCAACGTCGCAATCTCACCATCTTTGACGTGGCCAGCGTCGTCGAGAGTCGCCGGTGGAATGAATGGATCACTTCGGACCACGTCTCGGCGCACGTGGCAATGCTGCGATCGTTCTTGGATTACGACCCCAAGACTCTAGATAGTGTCATCACGACCGCCGAGACGATGTTGCTGGCGTGGCGGTTCCCTCAACCCGTCGCTCGCCTGAGCGACGTACTCGACGGCGCGAACACCTTGTACCTGTGTAGCTCTCGCGGCGAACACGCCACGTATGAGCCCCTCTTTCGCGGCGCTCTGCGCGGCGTGGTGGAGGACCAGCAGCGTCGACATGATGCTGGTGATGCACTCCCACTCCTACTGGTGCTCGACGAGGCCGCGACGGTGGCGACCCTCGACGAACTCGACCAGTGGGCGTCGACCCTGTCGGGTCTCGGTGTGACCCTGGTGACGGTGGTGCAGGATTTTGCCCAGTTGGTGGCTCGATGGGGGCCGCGCGCGGCCACAATTGTCAATAATCACGCGACGAGGATAGTACTGGCGGGTCTGGCCGACCCTACTGTAGGCACGTACTTGCCTGAGGTGCTCGAGCCAGTCTTGGATCGACCGGCCATCCCATTGCGCACTCGTCCGCGAAATACTGCGGTCGTGGTGGCGGGCCGACGGGCCGTCCATACGGTGCACCTGTCTCCCTGGTGGCGCCAACGTCAACTGCGCGACCGTGGCGAGCGTCGTTCATCAGTACTGTGGAGAAATGGAGGCACCAGTCGTCAGCCCTGACGATGTCCTTGCCATTGATATCGGGGCGACAAATATCAAGTTCGCTCGCGTGGACGCGCAGGGACGACTCCGCGGAACGCTCAAACGGCGCCCCACGCCTTATCCCTGTACCCCGCAGCGCCTCGTCGACTGGATCATCCAACGCACGCAAAATTTTGTGATCGACCACGTCGGCGTGGGTTTCCCCGGAGAGTTCGAAGACGGCCACGTCATCCGCCCGGGCAATCTCTCACGCCTGGGTGGCGTCGGTACTGAGATCGATGTCGCTCTCGACGACCTGTGGATGGGATACGCCCTGGAAGAGACTTTGCGGCGCGAGACGGGCCGCGACGTCCGGGTGGTGAATGACGCGACGTTGGCGGCGTTGGGTTGCTGCCGTGGTGAGGGGACGGAACTGGTGGTGACGCTCGGCACTGGCTGCGGCGTCGCCCTGCGGGTTGAGGGTGAGCGCCGACGCATCCGTGACCTCGGCCGGACCGAGTTTGACTCGGGGCGCACATTCGACCAGGCACTCGGCGAGCGCGCACGCGCTCGCGGTGACGGTACGTGGCGCCACGATGTCCTGGCGGCCGTGAGCTCCCTCGCTAAGGAATTCGGCGCGTCCACGGTCTATCTGGCGGGAGGCAATGCGCGGCGAATATCGGGCGAACTCTTCCAAGGGTTGCCCTTTGAAATCGTGATTGCGGGAAATGAAGCGTCCTTGCGCGGCGCGGCGCGGCTCTTCAGTTGAATGAAGTGGCGTTGAGGCTTCGCGGTGCCCTGGAGCGGTCGGCTAGGATGGTATGCCTGTACCAACGCGGCTGTAGCTCAGCGGATTAGAGCATCGGTCTACGGAACCGAGGGTCGGGGGTTCGAATCCCTCCAGCCGCACCAAGTACGTCACTGCATTTTTAGTGATACCGCACGATTGAGACGGTTCTGCCGCTCCTAGTAGTTGTTCAGGCAGGAACCAACAACCACCACCGTAATCAACCAATCGCGGACCAGATGGTTTCAAATCGAATGAGGTGTTCTGGTGGACTCACGACGTGGCTTTCCGTCTGTGACATCAAACTGATGCAGGCTCTTCGGTGCTTAGGGCACCTGCTGAAACGGGACTAATACACCTCTGGCGAGGTGAAGAATCCTGAACTGTCCCCAATGCGGTACCGCCCTGGAGAACAGGTCGTCGCGGTGTCCGGGTTGCGGCAACGTCATTGAGGTACAGGAACTTGCCGAGTTCAACCCGTGCGCTTCCTGGCCGCTGCGCGTCGGCGTCACCCTCTTCGACTCGCTAGTAGTCCTCGTTCCGCTCGATGTCCTCCTGCGTGCCACGTCGCCGAGTAGGTATGGACGCGGGGCGATCATCCTGGTGGTCCACACGATCGTGGTCGTGGCGCTGCTCTCGCGCAACGTACGCACTCCTGGCAATTTCGCAATGAGGACCCAGGTAGTGAGTGTGAGCGACCACCGCATATCGTGCTCGTGCACCCAGGCCATCGCACGCTCTCTCGCTCAAATGCTTTGGACGTCACCGTCTTCGGCCTTGGTTTCGATGTGGTGTGGCCGGTTGTTGACCCGTCCAATCGCACGCCGCGGGACATGATCTCTCGCACCGTCGTCATTCGCGTCGGCGCGCTACCGCCCGAGTCGACCAAGAAAACCTCCATGGTCACCAGCGAACCCCCGCGAATCGGTCGGATGAAGAATCCAGACGCCCCGCAGTAAGGTCGCGGTCCGGGGTCACTCGTACATCGCGTCAGCGGACTGCCAGTTGAACCGTTGCGACAGCGATGTCCTCCCTCGACGGAAAGTGATGTGACCTTTCGGGTCATCACTGGCCAGAAGCATTGACCTCTCCCACACCGGCCAGATCTCGCTACCCCAAGGCAAGGGAGTCAGAATTGCAATTATTGCCCCACGGTAATGCCTGCTCCCTTGGTGTATCGCGGAGCGCTGCTCGTCTTCAGAGCCGCTGTCAAATGTTGCAGTCTCATTGCGAATGACTTGGATATCAGTCTTCTCCCAGTCAACTCACAATATTGACCGTCAGACTTGAGTCAGTTCGAGAACCTCTTGAGCGAGCCCAACGAAGGGATCACCATGAACAAGATATCGAAGAAAGTTGCCAGCCGGGCGGCTGTTGCTGCAACTCTGAGCCTAGGAATGACGATTGGCGCCGTCGGCGTTGCCTCCGCATCGCCCGTTAGCCACCACCGCGAGAGCCATAGTGGCCACAAGTGGGGTCAGTCGCAGAACTGGCTCAAGGGCATCGTCTCGGCCTACGTCCCGGGCACGTCGATCTCGATCACTGCCAAGGACGCGACGACTCCCACCATGTACACCCTGACTTCGGCCACCACGATCACTGGTCTCGCGACCGGTGCCACGCTGGCCGTTGGCAATCAGGTGAACGTAGTGCTGTCGACCACGACTCCGGTCACGGTGACGTCGATCAACGTCGAGACACCGCGTCCGGTGCGTCTTGAGGCCGTGGTCTCCACGTACACCGCTGGTTCATCGATCACCGTCCTGGTCGACGGATCGACGACTCCCGCCACGTACGCCCTGACGTCAGCCACCACTGTGACTGGTCTCGCCACCGGTGCGGTTTTGGCCAGTCCCACCGACGTCGACCTGGTGCTCTCGAGCACCACTCCCACCACCGTCACTTCGATCGTCGTCGAAGCGAATGGTGAGGGGAACTGTCACGGCCACGCTCACCCGGGGTTCACGACGTCCAGCTTCAGCCACGGTGGTTTCGGTCGTCATGGTTCACATGGTTTCGGTTCGTCCAACTACGGCGGTGCCCGTCGTTAACGACCTGACTTCGCAGTAAGCGACCGATCCGGCTGTCGCGGGCTCTTCTCCCTGAGCACCGCGGCAGCCGGATTTTTGTGCGACGAGGCGAAGGTGGATCGCACGGACGGGTGCCGAAGGACGAGGATGGCGCCTACCGGTTGACGCACCAGCATCGTGAGCGCCTAGGGTGACAGCAGAGTCCAGACACCCACCAGTTGAAGTGGTCGCTCACTGTATTGAGTTAGCGACGTTGACGAACGAATCAGGGGGTGGGCATGTGCTTTTCTCCAACGGGTGATCTCGTGGGTGGCACAGTAGTGGTTGCCATTGGGATCGATGCTTGCCTGCATCTCAAACGTCGTTTCGAATACGTGGCGATCGCCACGCTGCCCATTGCGCTGGGCCTGCACCAGATTGACGAGACGTTCGTCTGGTGGTGGCTGCAGGGCCACGTGGGCAGTTCGGTCGGTCACGTGGCGATGTGGATCTACCTCGTCTTCGCCCTCGTCGTCCTGCCCACGCTGGTACCGGTGATGGTCTTCTTCTTCACGCCACGCTCGCCTCGGCGCTGGCGGATAGCGCCCTTCATGGTGCTGGGCGCGATCGTATCGACGATCCTGCTCGAGGCGATGCTGGTCGGTCACCCGATGGCCCGACTCGGCACGTACCACTTGGCGTACACGATTGGACTGCGTCACGGCATCATCATCATCGGTCTCTACATCGTCGCCACGTGCGGACCCATGCTGGCGTCGGGTTTTCGTCCAATGGAGTGGTTCGGGGTGGCGAATTTGGCGGCGGTCATCGTGCTCGCCCTCCTGTGCGCCAGTGGCTTCACGTCGCTGTGGTGTTTCTACGCAGCCCTGGTCAGCGCCGCCATTGCACTTCATTTGCGCTTCGCTCATCATCCGCTGTCGCTTCCGACGCAGTGATGTTCTGGGTCCAACCGGCCAAGATGGGTCTGGCGCGGGTTCCATCTTGATGCAGCCATCGTGTCCCGAGATTCCAGCGTGGCCACCATCCTTCAGCCAGGGTGAGTCCCGCGCTGACCTGCTCTTCACTACGTGACGTGTTGATGACGATGCGGTGTTTCTGGTGTCGCAACGTCGAAATGGTGCGATGGGGTTGCTACCGTCGTATGTAATGAAGTTCTTGCCCGGTTCGAAGTTATTGCGAACCGTCGCCCTGTCCCTTACGGTGTTGGCGATCGGGGTAGTGCCCGCGTGGAGTACCGGCGCAGGGGCCCTGACCAGGGCGCACCCGATTCTGCCGCCCCACGAACCGTCCAGAAACTTTCGGTTGACCGACGTCAACAAGGTACTGGCGTCGATTAACGCCGCTCGTTTCGCACAGGAGGGTCTGGCGCCACTGAGTTTTGACGCGGCACGTTTCGCCAAACTCAGCGTGTCTCGACAGGTATTCGTGGTGAGCAACCTTGAGCGCACGACGCGAGGTCTCTATCCGGCCATGGCGATGCTCACGCGCCTCGACACGATCGCCGCGAACGCCGCCCGAAGCGATCAGGATCCCACCGACAGCGGTAAGGGGTTTTCCTCCATTTGGTCGAGCGCGCCCTCGTCTCTCGGTCAATATGCGTTCTTCGCCGACTTTGGATGGATGTACGACGACGGTCCGCCACCGCAGTACATCTTTCGCAACGTGGACTGTGCGAGGGCCGGACAGAGCGGCTGTTGGGGGCACCGCGACAACATCCTGTCCAACCCCTTGAACGGTTGGAAGGGGTGTCGCGGCGAACTCGTGACGGGAACCGGATTCGCGATGCGCACACCCGACGGGCCCTCCCTCGCACAGATATTTGAAGTGGCGTGTTCTAATCTTGCGACCACTGCTAGTTACACCTGGCGTGACGCCGTGATCTACCTTCATATTCCCGCCAGTCAGTCCGGACTCGGCTGAGTCGACGGGTCGACCGCGCGCGGTCACCCTGGTGAGACTGCTTGGCACGGACCGTGGGAAGGCGCCAGATTCCTGGAGTTTCCGCTGGTTTCCCTTGTGGTCGGCCAGTCGATAATTGTTCACTTTGAACGCAAATTGGCGAGTGCTACTCTGCGGACATGCCGCATCGACGCCGGCGCGTGCCCAGGGCTCTCAGGAGTCTCGCGGTGGTCGGATGCGTGTTGGGCTCGGTGGTGGCCGTGGACTCGGCTGCGGTCGCCACCCGAGCGCCCTCTCTCGTGACGCGTGCGACGGGCACGATCTTGCCTGGCACGACGTGCCCGGTGTTCCCATCGGACGACGTGTGGAACACTTCCATCACCTCACTGCCGGTCGACAGCCATTCGGCACAATGGCTGGCGTCGATGGATTCGTCCTCGACGAACCTGCACCCTGACTACGGTCCCTCGGGCGATCCACGTTCGCCCTACGGCATTCCCTGGAGCATCGTGAGTGCCCACAGCGTCTTCACCAAGGTCTCATTCCAGTACGCCTCCGAGAGTGACAGGGGCCCCTATCCGTTGACCGCGACGACACCGGTTGAGGGTGGCTCCGATCGCCACGCCTTGATGGTCGACCCTCACGCTTCGGCGACGTCGAGTGCCTGCACACTCTTCGAGACCTATGACACCTACTTCCACCCCGGTGGTCGGTCGACCGCGGGGTCGGGTGCCATCTGGAAGTTGACGTCGAATGCGTTGCGACCAGCCACCTACACGTCGGCGGACGCCGCAGGCTTGCCGATACTTCCGGGCCTGGTCAATTACGACGAGGTGAAGAGCGGCGCGATGAACCATGCCATCCGCTTCACTGCTCAATGCACCGACCAGGCGTACGTGTGGCCGGCGCGCCACGAGGCGGGACAGGCGGCGTCCCAGTGTCCTCCCATGGGTGCTCGATTTCGGCTGCGTGCCTCGTTCTCGCTACCACTCTCGACCTGTAGCGCCTTTTGTCAGACGGTGCTACGGACCATGAAGACCTACGGACTGATCCTCGCCGACAACGGCAGCAATTGGTACTTCCAGGGCACTGCCGACTCTCGATGGACCTACACCCAGGTGGATCAGCTCAAGGCGATCCCGGCGAGCGCCTTTGTAGCGGTCAATGAGTCGTGCCTGGAGATGTCGCCGTCGTCCGGCCAAGCGCGCCAACCGGGGACGGCGGCGTACGTGTCGCATTGCGGCTGAGGTTGCGTCACCGCCGCACCTTGGCGAGACGCCGCAATCGCCGAGCAGCGCGATGTCATTCACCGTGCGATGAGCCAGCGCCGCAATGACGTGTTGGCGAGTCGACGCCTGTAAGGGCCCGTGTAATCTGCCAACATGCCGGGGGCGGGGAGTGCGCAGGTGAGTGGTGTCTCCGACGTTTCGCACGGCGACGTGGTGGCCGGGCACGCGAACGACACCGCGCCACGAGCGATTCGATGTTCAGACACCACCAGCGGAGCTCAGGGATGAGCGCAAGATGACTCTGGTCGACGCGCACACACCGAACCTTCTCGTCGCGACACTTCTCAGCGTCGGTCGGCACCATCGCGAACGCGTCGCCGTCTATCACGCCGGGGGTGCGATGACCTACGGCGAGCTCGACGAGCTCTCGGCGCAACTCGCCCACGCACTCGTGCAGCGCCACGGCGTGACCCCTGGTGCGCGCATCGCCGTGCAGTGTGCCAAACGTGCGGAGGTGCTGGCCCTGAATATCGCGGGCGCCCGCGTCGGGGCGATCTACGTGCCACTCAACACCGCTTATACCGACCGCGAAGTCATTGACCTGCTCGACGACGCTTCGCCGGTGTTGCTGGTGCGCGACCAAGGGATTGCGCATCCCTGTGCGCGCGTTGGTCTCAGCGAGTTGCTGGCCTCCGCCGCAGATCGTCCCGTTTCCTTCGATGACGAAGCTTGCGATGAGTCGACTCCCGCCGCACTGCTCTTCACCTCGGGGACGACCGGCCGCCCCAAAGGAGCGGTGTTGACTCAGGGGAATCTGGCATTTGGCTGCGTCACCCTCAATGAGGTGTGGGGTGTCACGCACGACGACGTCGTCGCCCACGTGCTGCCACTTTTTCACGTGCACGGCCTCTTCGTCGCGGCGTACTGCGCATTGTCGAGTGGGGCAAGCCTGCGATTTGTCGAAGATTTCGACGTCGCTCGCGTGGTCGCGGCCATCGAGGAGTCAACGGTGATGATGGGCGTACCGACGCATTACACGCGCCTGTTGGGCGACGAGCGATTCACCGCGGCGAGTGCGTCATCGATTCGATTGTTCATCTCGGGATCGGCGCCGATGCGGCGGAGCACGCACGAGGAATTCTTTGCGCGCACCGGTCAGCGGATCCTCGAACGGTACGGCATGACCGAGACCGGCATGATCACGTCGAACCCGCTCCAGGGAGAGCGCCGTCCCGGCACCGTCGGACCGGCGTTGCCGGGCGTCGAGGTCCGCGTCAGCGGTGGATCACCCGGCGTCGTCGAAGTCCGCGGACCCAATGTGTTCGCTGGGTACTGGCGTCGTCCCGAGCTGCGTGAGAGCGAGTTCACGTCCGACGGTTTCTTCATCACCGGCGACCTGGGTGTTCTCGACGTCGACGGCTACCTCGAGATTGTGGGCCGGACGAAGGACCTCGTCATCACCGGTGGACTGAATGTCTACCCCAAGGAGCTCGAGCAGGTCATCGACGAGTTCCCCGGGGTGCTCGAGTCTGCGGTCGTGGGTGTACCCGACCCCGACTTCGGTGAGGCGGTGACGGCGGTCGTCGTACCACGTACGGGTGTCACCCTCGATGTCGAGGAGTTGCGCGTGCGCGCGCGCGCAGCGTTGGCGTCGTTCAAGGTGCCCAAGAACTTCGTCTGTGTACCCCAATTGCCGCGTAACTCGATGGGCAAGGTGGAGAAGGCGCGGCTGCGTCGCGACATCGGGATCCTGTTGTCGCTCCCTCGCGCGGATTGATCAGCCCTGGACGCTGGGCATGCGTCGCGGCGTCACCAGGACGTCATGCGCGGCGAGGTCCAGCGTGACGCGCGTGCCGAGTTCGAAGAGTTCGGCGTCACTCGAGCGCACGTCGGTCTTGATGACCACATCGGCGAATCCCACCTCGAGGCGGCTGGTGGCGCCCAGGAAACTGCGATGCTGCACGACGCCCGCGCCCGATTCGTCGACACGAACGGTGACGTCCTCGGGTCGCAGCAGCGCGTCGAGGGGACCGGCGTTGGCGGCGGGGGCGTCACCCCGGATGGCCACGTCTCGCGAGAAGAGCTCGACGTGGTCACCCTGGTCGCCATGGCGGTTCACGGGTACTCGACTCGAGACACCTACGAATTCGGCGACGAAGGCCGTGGAGGGTTGGGCGTAGAGCTCGGCGGGCGAGGCGATCTGCTCGACGCGACCCCGACTCATCACGCAGACCCGGTCGGCCATGGAGAGGGCCTCCTCTTGGTCGTGAGTGACGAAGAGCGTGGTGATGGCCAGGCGCTGTTGCAGAGCGCGGATCTGGTCGCGAAGTTCGGCGCGAACTTTGGCGTCCAGAGCCGAGAGCGGCTCGTCCAGGAGCAAGACACGTGGTTCGATCGCTAGCGCGCGCGCCAAGGCGACGCGCTGCTGCTGGCCGCCGGACAGCTGGTGGGGATACTTGGCAGTGTGCTCGGCGAGGCCGACCAACTCCAAGAGTTCACTAGCACGCTGGCGTCGCAGGCCGCTGCGTTGGTGGCGCAGCCGCAAGCCGAACGCGACGTTGTCGCGCGCGGACATGTTGGGAAAGAGCGAGTAGCTCTGAAACACCATTCCCATGTCGCGCTTTTGCGCGGGCACGCGTGAGACGTCCACGCCGTCGACGAGTATCTGGCCCGTGTCGGGTCGATCAAATCCTGCCACCATACGCAGCGCCGTCGTCTTGCCGCAGCCCGACGGACCGAGCAGGGCGACGAACTCGCCGGGGTGGACGTCGAGAGAGAACTGGTCGAGGGCGCGCGTCGCACCGTAGACGCGAGAGAGCCCGTCGAGCAGGACCGGTGCGCCAGCCGTGGTGGTCGCCAGGGCTTTCACGGACCGGTCGGTGTCAAGTACGTCATTGCTTGTCAATTTGATTGTCCTTTGCCACGTCGATGGGTTCGATCAAGCGAGACGATGATGGTCAGCACCAGCCACATCGCGATGAGGAACATCATGGCGACGGCGGTGACCACGTGCGGGTTGTTCGAGGAGGAGTTGTAGATCCACACCGGTACCGTGGTCCAGAGGTCCAACTGCGCCATGGTGAACTCGCCGAAGACCAGTGCCAAGGTCAGTACCGAGGCCGAGAGCAGTGCGGTACGCAGGTTAGGGACCAGCACGCGCCACATTGTCGAGATCCAACCCGAGCCCAGCGAGCGCGACGCCTCGACGAGCGTCTTGAGGTCCAGCGCGCCCAGGCCCGAGTCGAGGGAACGATAGACGAAGGGCATGGCGAGAACCACGTACACCACCGCCAACAGGTAGGGCGACGACGAGATCCATTGGTAGGGCCGCACCGCCTGCAGGACACCCAAGATCAACACGATGGGTGGGATCACGATGGGCAGGATCGTGATGACCTCCATGATCCGACGAAAGCGCGGTAGTCGCAGGTGCACGTAGATGACCGTCGGCACCATCAAGAGCATTTCGATCACCAACGTCACGACCGACAACCGGAACGAGAGGCCGACTGCGGCGGCGAATCCCGGCTGCGCGGCGATCTGCGTGAGCGGCGAGAGCGAGAAGTGGCCTTGGATGTTCTTGAGGGAGAAGTCCAATGCGGCGTAGAGCGGAATAAGGAAATACATGGCCGCGAGGACCAAGACCACGCCACGGCCGAATCGTGGACGGCGTCGCGTCCGCGAACGCGGTGCTCGTGGCTCCCCGTTCGTCGTGACGGGCTTGGTGGTCATCTCGTGCGCGAGGAAGTAGTCCCCGATTTCGGCCTGGGTCATGCGCGCAACCACTTCGACGTGCGACGCTGCAGCAGGGCGTAGGCCACGACCGAGATGAGCAAGATGACGATCATTCCCAAGCCGAGCGCGTAGCCGACGTTCTCCTGGCCCGAGATGACGTTGCCCTGGAGGATGGAGCCGATCTGGATGGGAGTGAGAGCGAAGGTGCCGCCAGTCAGCGCCTCGGCGGTCGCGTAGGCGCTGAAACCGCTGCCGAAGAGAAGGAACATCGAGCCCAGGACCGGTGGTGTCAGGACCGGCACCCCGACGTAGCGCCAATATTGCCACTTGGACGCGCCGAGGTTGGACGCCGCCTCGCGCCACTGGGCGCGCAGCCCGTTGAGGGCGGGCGTGATGATCAGCACCATCAGAGGTACTTGGAAGTAGATATACACGAGCGCGACGCCGGTGAACTTGTACAAGGTCCAACCGTGGTTGTAGGGATTCAGATGTAGATGCGAGAGCCACGCCGTCGCGATGCCCGCCGGACCGAGCGAGGCCACGAACATGAAGGCGAGGTTCACGCCGCCGAAGTTGGCGAGGACGCCTGACGCTGCGGCGATCACGCGCTTGAAGGCCTCGTGTGAGGACTGGGCGATGGCGTAGGCGAGGATGGTTCCCACGACGCCGGGGATGACCGCCGTGACGAAAGCGAGTTTGATGCTGGTCTCGAAACCCAGGAGGTACTGCCCTCCGCTGGTGATCACCTTGATGTTGTGCCAGGTGAACTGGCCGGCTCGCGTCTGGAACGCCAGGGTGGCGATGATGTAAGTCGGGATACCGAGTCCGAGTGTCACGTAGAGCAAGAAGGGCACGACCGGTACGAAGGTGCGCACGCTGCGTAAGAACGAGCCGCCAGATGGTGTGGCGCGTCCCTCGACACCGCGAGGGGAGGACGCGGTGTCGAGGGACGAGGTGAATGCCATGATGCGTCGCCTACCGGATCAACCGGCGGCACCAACCTCGGCAGCCCAGTTGGCCGAGACCGTCGCCTTCGCTGCCGCCAATTGGGGCAGAGTCGGGTACAGCGTCGCTCCCTTGGGCGCCGGCGGCAACAACTTGAGGAACGTCGTGTTGACGGTGCCAGCTTTGGTCATTGCGGCCAACTCGATCGGACGCGCGTAACCCTGCAGGAACAGGTTCTGACCGGTGGTGGAGTACAGGTACTCCTCCCACAGACGAGCGGCTGCGGGGTGCGGTGCGTCAGCAGTGATGGCCTGGCTGTAATAGGCGGCGTAGCTAGCGTCGGTCGGGATATTGACCTTCCACGACTTCAGGTTCGCCTGGATGCCGTTTTGCAGGTAGTCCCACCAGATGAGGATTGGCGTCGTCCCTGCGACAGCGGTCGCCGCACTCCCGCCGGGGACGTAGTTCCCTATCTTGTTCAAGTTGGCGAAGAACTTGATGCCGGGCTCGATGTCAGAGAACGATCCACCGTTGGCGAGCGACGCGGCGAAGACCGCGGAGAACGCCGCCGATGCCTGGGTCGGGTCGCCGTTGATGCCGACTTCGTTCTTGTAAGCCGCATTGGCTAGTTGTGCGAACGAGGTCGGGCAGGTGGTCACCTTGGCGGTGTCGCAGCCGATGGACACGTACCCGCCGTAGTCGTCGAACCAGCGGCCCGTGGGACTCTTGGTGCCGGTCGGGATGGCGCTCCAGGTTTGCACGCGGTACGGGGCGAGCAACTTGGCGTTCTCCACGGCGTAGCTCGTGCCGACGTCGAGGACGTCCGGCGCGGCGGAGCGGCCCTTGTCGTTCATGACGGCCGTGATCTCATCCTGGCTGGAACCATTGGGGTTCTCGTCGTTGATGTGGATCCCGTACTTCTTGGTGAAGTCCTTCATAATGACGCCATAGTTGGCCCAGCCCTGCAAGGGAAGGGTGATGACGTTCAGCGTTCCTTCGGCCTTGGCCGCGGCGATGAGAGCCGTCATGCCCGAGGCGGGGACTGATTGCACCGTGGACCAGTCGGTCGACGAAGCGCCCGCCGAACTGCCGGTGATCGAGATGCCGACCGCCAAGGAGCTCAACACACCGGCGGCCGCAGCCACCTTCAGTTTGTTCAACACGCGTAATCCTCCTGAATGTGAGTACCCGTGTGGTAACTCACCGCGAACAGTACGGAGGCTGTCTTATCTCGACGCGACGTCAACTCAGGCAATGCGTGACAACTGCTCGCACGTAGTGAAAATCTTTGGCGGGTCAGAGTGAACGCCGCGTGATGACTTCGCCAAGTAGTTGTGCCACCGAGTCAACGACGATGTCAGCGCCGTGTTCGCGCAGCCGCTGCTCCCCGTCGTTGCCACTCAACACGCCCACGCGAAGACCCGCGCCGGCGCGAGAGCCAGCCACCATGTCCGACGCCGTGTCGCCGACCACGGCGACGTGGGACATGGCGGTCACCCGCGCACGCAGGGCGCACACCAGGATCATGTCCGGCGCGGGGCGGCCGCGTCCCGCGTCGGCGGGCGAGAGCCGAATGTCCACCACGTCGGACCAGCCCAACTGTCCGATCAGGATCTCGCGAGTCGCCGGTGAGAAGCCGGTGGTCAGCGCGATGCTCACGCCATGTTCCTTCAGGGCTTCGAGAGCGGCGCGCGCACCGGGTATCTCGGTGACGCCGATCTCGCGTGCGGCGTCGACGAAGTGTGCCTCGAAGAGTTCGTTGGCGATTGACGCGCGCTCGCCGAAGAGGGTGCGGAAGACTTCGATCTTCGATTGACCCATCGTCTCGATCACGAATGCGTGCGCCGTGGCGACTTCTTCGGCGTCGAGGTCGAGCGAGTCCAGGGTGCGCTGAAATGCTTCGAGCACCAGCCCGTCATCCTTGACGGTGGTGCCCGCCATGTCGCAGCAGACCAGTTCGATCATGGGAAACTCTCCTCCGCGATGGCCGGGGCGAGGGTCATTCCGCGTCCACCGGCGCCCGTCACGATGCTCACGTCCGCCGCGACCTCGCGGCGTAGGTAGACCTCTTCACTTCGCACGGGGTCCATCTGGTGATACGTCCCGGTCCACCGACGTTCGATGCGAGGCATCGCCGGGCCGATGAGCTGGCGCGCGGCCCCCGCGATGATGTCCATGGGTCGATCCGGGGCGTCGAAGACGCCGGGACGATCCCCCTCGTGGGTGTCGCCGATGGTGATGCCTCCGTGGCAACGTTGCTGCATCAGCAATTGGATCGCGTAGTGAGAGGCGGTCGGTTCTTGAGCGGGAAGGACTTCGAGCGCGTCGGCGCGGAATTGGGGGTAGTAGCGAAAGGAGTCACCGTTGGCGATCGACGTGGTCAAGGTATCGGCCAGTGGCTCGGTCTCGGCCATCTGCAGTCGCACGCTGCGAACTGGTTCACCCTCGAAGAGTTCGCGCGCGAAGCCGCTGAGGTACGCGCCCACGCAGATGAAGACGCGATCGCCCGCGTGCACCACGCCGCGGTGGTCCACGACGGCACCATCGCGCAGGCCGACCAGTTCACGTCCGGCGTGGTAGGTGTAGCGGCCGGTGATGATCATGGAGTGGCGTAGCGCGCTGAGAGCCACGCGCGACTCGACCGCCGCATCGCGCTCGCAGAACAGACCCGCCTGGAAGTTGCCCCTCATCACCGGATTGCGCATCAGGACCTCTGCTCGGTTCATCAAGTCAAGACCGCGCAGCGCGGCGCCCGGACGTGCCAGGGCGCGACGGGCGACCTCCACCTCGTCGTCGCTGGTCAATAAGGTGAAAGAACCGTTGGCACGAAACCGAATGTCGGGCACGTCCCGAGAGATCGACTCCCAGAGTTCGCGCGAGCGCAAGGCGAGTTCAGTCTCTCGCCCCTCGGCTCGACCGCTCACCCACACCAGACCGAAGTTGCGCACCGACGCTCCCGTGGGCACGAGATCGCGTTCGAGATGGATCACCTCGGCACCGCGGGCCAGTGCGAAGTAGGCGTGCATGGTGCCAAAGACGCCACCACCCACCACCACGACGCGTTGTCCCGTGAGGATGGGATCGCAACGCAGGGTCATGGCCGAAGGGTACCCAGCGCAGATTGTTCAACCGTGACGCCCGGGTGTCGGGGTCGCAACAACTGCTCGGTGACAGCGGACGCGGCGGCGCTCGGGCCGTGGTGTTGGAAACCAACGAGGAGGGAGTGTTAAGAATGGCCGGTACCTCGACACCGAAAGGCTCCTCATGGCAGAACATATTGAAGAAGGATTGCCCGATTTCTCTGATGCCGAAAGCGCGGGCGTCGCGCATCGGGTACTCGGGACCACGCTGCCAGTGCTCGAGGTCCAACTCCAGCCGGGCCAGTCGGTCATCTCCGAGGGGGGCGAGATGTCATGGATGACGCCGACCGTGACGATGACGACTCAGACCAGTGGCGCCGGTGGCGCGGGACTGGCGGGCGTCTTCAAGCGCGCGGTCGCGGGTGGCACCATCTTCATGTCCCAGTTCACCGCTCAAGGCGGCGTGGGCGTCGTAGCGTTCGCCGCCAAGATGCCTGGTCACATCCGCGCGATCAACGTGAGTGCGAATCGTCAGTACATGGTCTCGCGTCACGGGTTCTTGGCGGCGACCGACGCCGTCACCCTCAACCTGGGCTTCCAGCAGAAACTCGGTGTGGGCATCTTCTCGGGCAACGGCTTCATTCTGCAACGCATCGCGGGCGAGGGCACCGCATGGATCGAACTGTCGGGCGAACTCGTGACCTATGACCTGGCGGCGGGTGAGTCGATGATGGTGCACCCCGGCCACATCGGCCTCTTCGACGCCAGTGTGCAACTCGACATCCAGATGGTCAAGGGCATCAAGAACATGCTCTTCGGGGCGGACACCATCTTCCTGGCCAAATTGACCGGGCCGGGGACCGTGTACCTGCAGACGATGACCATTCCCGGCCTGGCGCACGCGCTAGCGCCCTACATGCCGGCCAACGAGGGCGGCGGGGGTAGCGGAGGGATCAATATCGGCGGTTTCAAACTGGGATGAGACGCGCAGGCTGAGGGTGATGTGTCACCCGCCTCCTATGCTCGATTTCCCACGAGTCGTCGACGAGGAGCCGCCAATGGAGAAGTCACAGCTGCGAGAAGCACCCTACGAAGTCGGTCGGTCGCGACTGTTCGACCTCATGAACACCCACGCGGGTCCCTTCACGCACGTGTGTCGCCTCGCGAACCCCGAGGGTGCGCGAATGACGCTTCATTACACGACGGGCGTTCGGGTGGAAGCGTGGCACCAGTCGGGGGGAGAACTCGCAGCGCTGTATTCCTGCCACGGCGCGTGGATTCTGTTCGACCGCTTCAACGTGGCCGACGGTACCGATACCGTGGTGGTCGTCTCGGCGCCGACGCTCGAACTCCAATTGTCGACCGGAGCGCTCATCATGTCGACCCAAGCGTCGCTCGCGCAATTGTGGTCGGAGGCAAACAATGACGACTAGTCACGTGCCCAACCCACTGGCCTTCGCGATGGAGGAGTTCAACGTGGCGATCAACTCGCACGGCGACTATACCTACGTGCGATTCGGAAGGGACTTGGAGAACCTACGGGTGCGTCTGCAGACCGGAGCTGACGCGCATCTGGTGCGACGACTCACCGACCTCGACGGCGAGATCACGTCGCTCTTTGAGTGTCAGTCGACGGGAGCATTGATCTTGGTGCGCGAGGAGCACCTGTGCGACGTCGACGACTGCGACTTCGAGATGGGCGACGTCTCCATCTCGGCCACTTCGCACGAGGGGCTCATGGCGACCATCACGCTGCTGGAGTTCGATCGAGACGACCCCGAGGAGTTTCTCGGATCGATCCACCCCGACTGACGACGGCGCGTGGTGGCCCTCGCGGACGTCGAGGTGCGCTGGCCCGATGAACACAAATGACCTTGGTCACGGAGCGCTGGCGTGGATAAAGCGATCAATATCGCTGGCCCGTGGGGGAATCTTGGAATTTGTTGTGAAGCCCGCGATCACGTCGCCGCGCCCGGGGAGTTTTCGGTGCGCTGGTAGAGTTGTTGGACTGCGCGACCTTCGAAGGGGCGCGCATCGTCGCGCAAGGCGACGACTCACGACGTAGGAGTTGATATGAAGGTACTGGTTCTGGGCGGCGACGGATTCTGTGGCTGGCCCACCGCACTGCACCTTTCGGACATCGGTCACGACGTCGTCATCGTCGACAATCTGAGCCGTCGTGAGATCGACATTGAACTCGAGGTCGAGTCGCTGACTCCAATCCGACCGATGGGCGAGCGCGTGCGCGTGTGGAAGGAACTGACGGGCAAGGACATCGGCTTCGTGAACCTCGACCTGGCCGAGGAGTTCGACCGCTTCGAGACCCTTTTGCGCGAGACCCAGCCCGACGCCATCGTGCACTTCGGCGAGCAACGCGCAGCGCCGTACTCGATGCGCAGCACCATCGCCAAGCGCTACACCGTGGATAACAACGTGCGCGGCACCCATAATGTGCTCGCCGCCATCGTGTCGAGCGGTCGCGACATTGCGCTGGTGCACCTGGGCACCATGGGCGTGTACGGCTACGGCTGGAGCGGCTCGGCGCCGATTCCCGAGGGCTACTTGACGGTGAAGGTCCCCACTCCCGACGGCGAGATCAACCGCGAGATCCTGCACCCCGCCAATCCCGGCTCGGTCTACCACCTGACCAAGACCCTCGATCAGTTACTCTTCGCGTTCTACGCCAAGAACGACCTCCTACGTATCACCGACCTGCACCAGGGGATCGTGTGGGGCACCCAGACGCCCCAGACCGCTCTCGACGAGCGCCTTATCAATCGCTTCGACTACGACGGCGACTACGGCACGGTGCTCAATCGATTCTTGATGCAGGCCGCCATCGGTCACCCGTTGACCGTGCACGGCACCGGTGGGCAGACCCGCGCTTTCATCCATATCCGCGACACGGTTCGCTGCATCCAGATCGCCCTTGAGAATCCGCCCATCGCCGGCGGTCCGGTCAAGGTCTTCAACCAGGTGACCGAGACGTATCGCGTGCGCGAGCTCGCCGAACTCATCTCTGAGCAGACTGGCGTCGAAGTGGCCTTCCTGCCCAACCCGCGCAACGAAGCCGCCGAGAACGACCTGAACGTCAGCCGCGACAAGTTCCTTGAGTTGGGTCTGAACCCGACACTGCTCTCCGACGGACTGCTGGAAGAGTCGCGCGACATCGCCGAGAAGTACCGTGACCGCGCTGACACGACCAAGATCATCGCTCGGTCGGTGTGGCGCAAGGGCATGGAGACATCGCCCGACTTGCAACTCAAGTAGGTCCGCGAAAGACGCGCCCATCGCGTCGCAGAGTGTGAGACTTCGATGATGGAGAACATCTACGAGTACGTCCGCCACCCGCGCGCCGCCGAGTTGCGAGCAAACAAACCAGTCAAGACCAGTGATCTTCGTCGGGTTGATCACAAGAACCCCTTCGTGCGGTTCAACGCTCGCTTCGGACTCAAGATCACCCTGGTAGTCGGCACGATGTGGGCGGCGTACGTCTTCACGATCCTGGCCCTCTTCGCCTTACCCTCGGCAATTCACCAAGGAACGTATTTCGTCATCGTGTGGCTCTCGAGCAGCTTCTTGCAGCTCGTATTGCTACCTATCATCATCGTGGGTCAGAACATCCAGGCCGCCGCGGCCGACAAGCGCTCCGAGGACACCTACAAGGACGCCGAGGCGGTACTGAAGGAAGCCGAGGAGATTCAAAAGCACCTCCTGGCACAAGACCAGGCCATCTCCGACATCGTGGCGCGTCTCGAGAAGATGATGGGTCCGGCAGCGGGGACGGCGTCGTAGTGCTCGCCGGGGGCCGCCACAACGACGGAGCCCCAGTTCGGCACATCAGCTAAGTCGATCGCGAGACGGGAATGGGCGCGGAACTCACCTGTCGCACTGGTCCGGTCGACCCGTGGACGGTGGAGGGTGACGCGTAGCTTGTTCCCGCGTCGAAGTTGGTGGCGGGCGAGCACGATTGACCCAGGGGTCGATCGAGGACGTGGACCGTCGCGGCGAAACTGAAGGGCTCCGGGTTCACGTAGCCGCCACCGCCTCCGCCCCAGCTGTCCATGGTGGCGCATGCGGGCACCGAGACCACGATGTCGGTACCCGAGGGCGAAAGGTGCCAACGCACCGACAGCACCAGGTACGCCGCGTCGATGGTGTTGGGCCGTACCCGTCCACAGATGTTGCTGGAGGCAGCGAAGACGGCGTCGGACTTGGTCGGATTAAGAGGGAAGATCACCGCCTCCCATCCGTGTGACACCGGTACGACCCTGGAGCCGGGAACTCGCATCGCTGCGCACATATAGCCCAGGTCAGCTTCGTCGGTAAGTCCGACGAAGGCCGGCACATTCACCAGACTGGTGACGCGAGGACGTTGGGTGTTGGACGTGCGCAGGGCATTGACCGTCACGACGCCGACCCCGATGCCGACGACTCGACCGCCGAAGGGGTAGGTGGCCCACATATTCGCCTCGAGCGCCGGTGAGAGTACTGGCGCGACGCCGTGGAACGGCGAAATCGTCAATGCACCGTTATCGAGCTCGAAACTCCTGGCGAAGACGTGGTTGACGATCGTGGTGGGCGTCCACGTGGTGCTCGAATTGGCCGACGCCGCGGCGCGCGTGGTGACGGGCAGGAGGACGGCGCTGAGCAGAGTGCCCGCGGTGAGGGCAGCCCTGACGATGGCGCGAGTGTTCAAGTTCATCAATCTCACTTTTTCACCTCTTTGCTTCTACCTGTCGTCGGCTGGCGACTTCTTACCGTGCCCCATACCGACGGCCTGCGATTGAATGGGCAAAATTGGAGGTGTTGGGTGCCCCGGCGTAGTTTGGTGTCGTGCACAATCTTCTCTTCTGGGCGGCCACGGTGCCAGTGAACGTGCACCGCGGCGCGGCGTTGCCAGCCGCGCGTGCGGTGGTACTAGCTGTGCCCGTCGCCGCCATGTGCTTCTACGTGTTCGTCGTGCGAGCTCGACGTAAGTAGACCGGTGGCGATCCCTTACGTTCCCGTCGATACGCGGGGATGGCGTATGGCGATGGGTCTGCGGCCCCTGGACCTCGCGCAATGGATCGAGATCGACGAGCACCGTGACGAACAACTCACCCTCAAATCGCGTCTACTCTCCCAAAGTCACGACGTCGTGGTGGCGACGCGCCCCGAAGGCGACGCGCCCAGTGTCGAGTTGTATGACGAGGTCCTCGCGTGGCTTGCTGCTCACGCGCCGTCGGTCGATCTCGCGGGTGCCGCCACCACTGGCGACGACCACCCGGTCGTGGCTGCGGCCCGACTCGTCCAAGAGGACCTGTGCGTCTTGGTGCGCGACGACGTGTGGCGGTTGGCGGCTGCGTGCGTGTGCTTTCCGTCGCGCTGGTCGCTGGCGGCGAAGATCGGACGTTCCCTGGACGAGATCCACGCGCCCATCCCCGGATACGACGAGACGTTGTCGGGTCCGACCAACGGCGCCTTCGACCGTCTGCGGCCCGATCGCGCGTTCTGGCGGCTCAACTGGACGGTGATCGACAACCCGGCGTTGCACCAGCCCCACGCTCCGCGTCAACTGGCTCACGACGACATCGATCAATGGTTCTTTCGCGTGGAGCGCCAGACCATTCGCCGGCTGGCTCTGACCCAGGCGGTCGTGTTCACGATTCGCAACTACGTGAGTCCGGTCGCCGAACTGCGTTCGCAACCCGAATTTCTCGAACATCTGTTGCTCGGTATCGAGGGCGCACCGGCGCCGATGCAGGAATACAAGGGATGGACCGGCGTCGCGCAGCGACTGCGCGAGGCGATTGGCTAGACCTCGCGACGAACCAGGTGCAGAGTGTTGCGATCGGTGTGCAAGATCACGGTCGGCTTCTGCTGGTACTCGACGACCGTGGTCTGCTCGTAGGCGAACCAGTCCTCACCCACGGTGATCGAGACGTCGAAGCGCGTCGTCTGGGCGAGCGTATTCAGGTAGGTCGTCGACAAGATGCCGTACGTGCTCGAGCCCAACGACGACTCGAGCTTGAAAGACCTGGCGTCGGCCGCCACCGTGGCGCCGGCAATCAACGTGGTGGCGTGGGGCACGATGAAGCAACGAACCACTTGCTGGTTCGTGCCGTCCCACATCCAGTAGCCGACCTCAGTGTGGAAAGGCTGGTCGTCACCGTCGCGCCACGTGGCCGCGCGGTAGTCGAGACCATAGAGAGGGTGCGGACCCACGATGACCGGTCCGAAGGGGGCGAACGTCGTGCGCTCACGGAACTTCGTCTCGCCGAGTTTCCCCTTGTCGGAGTGGAACGAGACGTCCAGGCCGTCAAGTCCAGACTCCCAGGTGCCAATCAATCCGGCCAGCGGTCCCCACGGTGTAGTTGGCATGTGACGTGTCTTCTTCTCGTTGGTGGCGCGGCGCCAGTCTAGGGGGCGCTGGTGGCGGCGCTCGCCGTCCCACTGAGACGGTCGATAACCACGTAGGCGCGGGCCAACTGCGAGAAGGCGACGCTGGCGAGCGCGATCCCTATCCACGGCTGTGTGGCGACCAGGGCCACGAAGCCTGCCGTGATGAGGGCGTCGATGAAGAGTCGCGGTGCCGGATTATTGATCCCGAGGCGCCGCGACATCCAATACGACGAAGCGAAGGTGTTCACTACGGGAATGATCGCGTCGAGAGTCCAACGACCACGCAGCGCGTGCACGCTCGCAGCGAAGGAGATCGTGCCGATCAACGCGAGCCCCATTGCCGCACCTAGTGTTGCGCTGGCGAATTGCGAGGAGACCGGTTCGGCGTTTCCGGGCCAGTGAGCGATGAGGCTCACCAGCAGCCCGAAACCTGCGTAGTAGGAGAGGATGCCGAACTGCGTGAGGCGCCGCAACGTATTGAGCACCTCGAGTTCCTTCACGCCGAAGGTCGCGGGCTCCACCGGTTCGACGCGCGCGGCGTAGGGTCGCGTGACGTCGGACCAGTCCGTGCCGTTCCACACCCGCCATTGGCGTTCTCCTGAGGGGTCGGGGTACCAACCCGCGGGGACCTGACCAGTGGCATTGCTCACCCGGGTAGTCTCCCATAGCGACGGGAGGGCCATGGTCGAGGGGGTCTTTGACGAGCGTGAGGTCGCCGGGGTGGGACCGAATCACTCGATGGACGTGGCGTTGATCGACGCCGCCGTGTCGCAGTTGCGCGATGGCGCCGTGCGCTGGGCGGCGACCTCGCCGACGCAGCGCATTGCGTTACTCACGCGAGTCATCGCTGACACCCATGCGGTGGGCCCGGAGTGGAACGACGCAGCCTGTCGGGCGAAGGGTCTCGATCCGCACGGGTCCGAGGCCGGGGAAGAACTCCTCGCGGGGGTCGGCATGTTCGTACGGCTGGTGACGTCATATCGCGAGTCACTTCGCGACATCGCTCGTAGCGGTCGGCCCCACTTTCCAGGACCCGTGCGACATCGTCCGGGTGACCGCGTGTCAGTACGCGTCCTACCGGCGTCGTGGTTGGACCGGGTCCTTTACACCGGTGACAGTGCGGAGGTCTGGATGGAGCCCGGCGTCGACGAGACAACGCTTCGTCGGACGCAGGCGATGGCCTACGCGCAACCAGCCGATCGTGCGGGTGTGTGCCTGGTGCTCGGTGCGGGCAACGTCGCCGCTCTCGCCCCCAAAGACGTCGTGCACCAATTGATCGGCGAGGGTCGAGTGGTGGTCCTCAAGGCCAATCCGGTGAATGACTACTTAGTCGAATTTTGGCGACGCTCGCTCTCGGCTTTCATCGAGGCGGGCTACGTGCGAATCGTCAGTGGTGGTGCCGACGTCGGCGAGTATCTGGTGCACCACCCCCTTGTCGACGTCGTGCACATCACGGGCTCGGAGTCGACTTTCGACGCCATCGTGTTTGGTTCCGGCGACGACGGGGCGCGTCGCAAGGCCGCGGGTGAGGCGCAACTCGCGAAGCCCGTCAGCGCGGAGCTGGGCAACGTGTCGCCCGTCATCATCGTGCCCGGACGGTGGTCAACTCGAGAGGTGTCCTATCAGGCGGCCCACGTCGCCACGATGTTGGTGAACAACGCCGGATTCAACTGCCTCACGCCGCGCGTTCTGGTGACGTACGCGCAGTGGCCGCAGCGAGCGGAGTTCCTCGAGGCCCTCGAGGCGGTACTCGCCACCGTGCCCACCCGGCGGGCGTACTATCCCGGCGCACTCGCTCGCCGGGATCGCTTCCTCGCGGCGCACCCCGGGGCCCACCAAATCGGCGCTGCGGGTCCTGACGCGATGTCGTGGACGGTGATCCGCGACGTCGACCCTTCGCACCACGACGACGTGTGTTTCAAGGTCGAGGCCTTCTGCGCGCTCACCAGCGAAACGGCACTCGATGCGGCGACGCCCGAGGAGTTTGTGCGGCGAGCCGTCGACTTCTGCAATGACGTGGTGCACGGCACCTTGTCGATGACGTTGCTGGTCAGCGACCGCAGTCTGCGCGACGGCACCACGAGGGCGACCGTCGAACAAGCCATCGCCGACTTGCGATACGGCACGATAGGCCTGAACGTTTGGCACGCTCTGGGCATCTTGATCGGCTCCACGCCGTGGGGTGCCTACCCCGGACACGAGATCACCGACATCCAGTCGGGGGTGGGGGTGGTCGGTAATACCTACATGTTCGCGCGGCCGCAGAAGTCGGTAGTGCGTGGACCGTTCGTAGCGTGGCCCACCCCGGCGTGGTTTGTGACGCACCGGCGTTCAGCGTCGGTGATGCGTCGCCTCTTCGACGTGCAGTGCACCCAGCGGTGGACGAAGTTGCCGGGTCTGCTCTTTGACGCCCTACGGCCTTAAGGACGTAGGGCCACGGTCGTCGTCACACCCACCGCCACGCATACGGCCGGCGCACAGGCGACAGAGTTTAGTGAGGTAGGGACGTATGTCAATGGCACGTTGCTCACTGCGCCGGGCTTCCACTGCGCCATGGCCGCCGCCTGGCTGGCCAGGTGGCCCACCACCAGGCACGTGACGGACGTGGCGCAGGACATGGAGGTCGCGATGAACTTGAGTGGCGTCAGCTTCCAGGTCAGTTTGGACTGCGTCGCCACCGATGAACCGGTGGCGTTGGACACCAGCGTGGTGCAGGTGACGGTGCAGTCGAGCGAGGAGAGCGATGTCCACGTGGCGGGTGTGGACAGAATGGTCCAGGTAATGCCGCTGTTGAGAGTCTTGCGCAAGGTGACGTGGTGCAGGGCGGAGGTCGTCGCCACGTAGCACTGGAACACGGACGTGCAGTCGAGGACGGTGTTCGTGTTCGATGCCCAGATCAGTGTGCGCGGCGCGCTCCAGATCCGTCCGGCGTCGGTGGTGTGTGAGATACGTGTGAGTCCATGGGCAGCCTGGTCGATGGCGACGCACTCGGAATCACTCGCGCAACTCAAATCTTGGATCACCACTCCTCCGGCGGGCCCGGTCAGCGCTGTCGTGGCACCGTTGTTGGCGTTGACGGACCACAAGAGGTCCCCCGAGTTGCGGGTCCCACCGACGAGGCAATTGCTCACTGCACACGACGCGGCGTCGATGGAGGCGGAGGGAGCCTGAGGAACGTTGAGTGCCGACCAGATGCCCTTGTGATTGCGAATCTGCGCCGCAGTCGTCGGACCGCTCGCGCCGCCCGAGGCACCGAGCGCGATGCATGATCCGGTGGTGCTGCACGCGAGCGCGGTGAGGGGCGCCGACAAACTGAGCGAAGGCACGCCCACCGCGCTCAGCGTGGCGGCACCGGCCGTGCATCCGGCGAGAAGTAACGACGTGACGCCCACGACCAGCGCGTAGCGTCCGACGCCACGCGTCGTGATGATGTGTCGGCCCATGCAGCGAATCTTTCGTGTGTCCTCGGTGTATTAATGCTAGTGAGCGGGGCCGTGGCCTCCTGGCGGGTCCGGGTCTACCCTGTGCACATGAGTTGGATCGATGTGGCGATTGCCGCCCTCGTACTGTTGTCGGGTCTACGAGGCTGGTCCCAGGGGCTGCTGCGCCAGTTGGGAGCGTTCATCGGGCGAGTGATTGGCCTGGTGGGGGGCTCCTACCTGGCGGTAACGGTCGCCGCGCGCGTCTCGGTCGCCGTGTGGCGGCCCCTTCTCGTGATCCTCATCATCGTCGTTGCGACAGTGGCCGGTGGTCTGATCTTTCGCTTGGTGGGCGGGGTGTTCTCAAATCGTCTCCACGAACGACGTCTTGGAGTCGCGGATTCGGTACTGGGCGCGAGCGTGGGGGTCGTGGGAATGTTGGTGACGTGCTGGTTCGTCGCCGCCCTCTTGACCGTCGTGCCTTGGAGCCCGGTTGGCCAGTCGATCAACAAATCGGTCATCTTGAAGTATGTGCAGCGCGTCCTGCCGTCACCCCCCGCAGTGGAGAGCCGTCTCCAGGGCGTGCTCAGCCAACTCAACGTGCCCAGTCTCTTCTCCGATGTGGTGGCCCCGTCGCTGCCGTCGTCGGTCAGCGGTGTATTGAGCACCCGTCACGACCTGTCATTGCCGAGCGGCGTCGTGACGGTAGCGGCCGCGGGCGGGTGTGACCTCGCCAATCGCGGAACTGGATTCGTGATTTCCCCCAATGAAGTAGTGACGGTGGCGCACCTCGTGGCGGGTGAGAAGACGTTTACGATCGGCGGCAAGCCCGGTCGTGTCGTGGCCTTCAATCCGGCGAGCGACCTCGCGGTCCTGCGGACCACTGGGCTCGACACCGCACCCTTGACTCTCGCCGCATCCTCACCGGGGCGCTCCACGGCGCAGGTCGTGGGATTTCAGTCGCCGACCGACCGGTCGTCGACGGGGGCGGTCTTCCTTGGATCGGTGAGCGGACCCGGTCGTGACATTCTCAGTGGAGCGGTCTTCACACGCACCATGGACGTGGTCGCGTCACCAATTACTGCGATGCAATATGGAGCGCCAGTACTGGTCAAGGGTGACGTCGTGGGCGTGGTCGCGGCGCCGGTGGTGGCCAACACCTCCCTCGTCTACGCAGTCCCGCTCGCGCAACTGCGAGCGCAGGTCACGAACGTGCCCTCAACGCCCGTGTCCACGCAACGCTGCGTCAACTGACCGAGCGGACCGCCTCACCGAGCACACTCAGGCCATCGGACAGTTGCTCGTCGGTGATGACCAACGGGGGCAGGAGTCGGATCACGTTGCCATAGGTGCCACACGCCAGGGCGATGACGCCGTGGTCGTTGCAGTACTTGACGATGCCCTTGGCCGCCGCCGCATTGGGATTCTTGGTGCCAGGCTCGACGAGCTCAATCGCGATCATCGCGCCGCGACCGCGCACGTCGCCGATGATGGTGACGTCACGCGCGAGTGACGTCAAGTTGTCGAGCATGACGGTCTCGAGCTCACGGGCACGACCCACGAGGTTGCGCTCGCGCATCACGCGAATCGCCGCCAGCGCCGCCACCGCGGCGACGGGGTTGCCGCCATAGGTACCACCGAGACCACCCTCGTGCACCGAGTTCATAATCTCGGCGCGACCCGTCACGCCCGCGAGGGGCATGCCACCGGCGAGGCCCTTGGCGGTGGTGACGATGTCGGGGATGACGCCTTCGTGGTCGACGGCAAACCACTCGCCGGTGCGACCGAAGCCGCTCTGGATCTCGTCGGCGATGAAGACGACACCATTGTCAGTGGTCCATTTGGACAAGGCGGGCAAGAAGCCGTCCGCGGGCACGATGAAGCCGCCTTCGCCCTGGATGGGCTCGATCAGCAGCGCGGCCACATTTTTGGCACCCACCTGGACCTCGATCTGGGCGATGGCGCGCGCGGCCGCTTCGGCGCCGGAGAGGCCATCGAGGAAGGGATAACTCATGGGCACGCGGTACACCTCGCCCGCGAAGGGACCGAAGCCATCTTTGTAGGGCATGTTCTTTGCGGTCAGGGCCAACGCCAAGTTGGTGCGGCCATGGTAGGCGTGATCGAAGACGACCACCGCCTGGCGACCAGTGGCGTGGCGAGCGATCTTGACGGCGTTCTCGACGGCCTCCGAGCCGGAGTTGAATAACGCGGAGGCCTTCGCGTGGGTGCCCGGTGTCAAGGCCGCAAGTTCCTCACAGACCTGAACGTAACTTTCATAAGGGGTCACCATGAAGCAGGTATGGGTGAAGGCGGCCACTTGGGCGGTGACGGCGTCGATCAGTTCCGGGACGGCGTGGCCGATACCGGTCACGGCGATACCCGAACCGAGGTCCAAGATGTGGTTTCCGTCGACGTCCACCAGGATGGCGCCTTGGGCACGGTCGATGTAGATGGTGAAGCCATTGGTCACGCCCGCGCTGACGACGGCCTGGCGACGCGCGTGCAACGCGCGGGACTTGGGTCCGGGTAACTCGGTGATGACCTTGCGCTCGGTGCCGACCGACGATTCAAGTGATGAAACCATGATGAACTCCTCGACGAGGTCCGCAGGTAACGGACGTTTCCAGCGTAGTTCCAGTGCACCTGAGGCCGCCGGAGACGACGAAACGGGTGACCGCTGTCACCCGTTTCGCATCTGGCGGAGGAGGTGGGATTTGAACCCACGGTGCCCGTAGACACAGCAGTTTTCGAGACTGCCCGATTCGGCCGCTCTCGCACCCCTCCATCGACGAGTCTACAACTCCCCGAGGACCCCTCTCCGAGGCTCAACTTCTAGAGTGCAACTATGCCTGATGCCCACAATGACGTTCGATTCATGGACCAGGCGGTGATAGCCGCGCGGGCGGCTGCGGCGCACGACGACGTGCCGGTGGGTTGTGTCCTGGTACTCGAGGGCGAGGTTCTGGCCACCGGCGAGAACCGCCGTGAGATCGACCGAGACCCGACGGCGCATGCCGAGGTGGTGGCGTTGCGTTCGGCCGCCCGACACCTTGGGCGATGGAGGATGGACGGGGTGACGGCCTACGTCACCCTGGAGCCGTGCGTGATGTGCGCGGGTGCCCTGCTCAATGCACGGGTCGCGCGGGTGGTCATTGGTGCCCTGGACGAGAAGGCCGGCGCGGTGGGATCGCGCTATAACCTCCTCAGCGATCCTCGCCTGTTGCACGAGGCGTCGCTCACCTACAACGTGTGCGCCGCGGAGTCGGCGTCACTGTTGCGCGAGTTCTTCCAGAGCCGCCGAGAAGCCTGAATCATCACCGTCGTCGGGTGACGAAGGAGATGCTGTTGTGCCAGCATGGGCTCGGGCGGATCGAAAGGGGGAGTGGCGTGACGAGCACTGTCAGTGACGGGTCATCGATATTCTCTCGACGCCACCTCTTGAAGTGGGCGCTGGGCGCCGCCGGAGCGGTGGTCGTCGGCGGAGCGATTGGCGTGGAACTCGTCAACACCGGCGTCCTGCCCGGCAAGCAGTACCTCAACGAGATCGATGGCGCGTGCGACGTCTCGTCCCCGCCTCTGCACTTCGCAACCCTGGGGTTCTCGAAGGAGGGATTGTTCTACTCCCACGCGCGACAACGTGACGTTGGTTACACGCTGGCCTATCCCGCCACGTATTCTGTCGGAGGGGAAGCGGCGCTCGTGATCATGCTGCACGGCTTCGGCGGGACCCATCGTGACGCCTTCGTCGATATGACGCCCACGCAGGCCGTGGCCCTGATGGTCGCTGATATGAACGCCGCGGTACCAGTGTCACGGCACGCGTCCATCGTGGTGGCCACGGTTGACGGCGGCGGAGGCTACTGGCACCCACACCCCGGGGACGATCCCATGGGCATGGTGGTCAACGAGTTCATCCCCATGTTGCAGGCGCACGGGATCGGGGACCCATCGCGAGGCATCGGACTGATGGGTATTTCGATGGGTGGCTACGGTGCCATGGCCATTGCCGAGCGCTACCCCGAGAAGTTCCGCGCGGTCGCGGCCATCTCGCCCGCGGTGTGGACGTCGTACGATCAGTCGCGAACCGCCAACGCCGGGGCCTTCGTCTCGGCATCCGATTTCGCCGAGTACGACATCATCGCCCACTCGTCGGCGCTGTCGCATCTGGCGGTACGGGTGGCATCGGGCGTCGATGACCCCTTCCATCCGGGCGTCGTCGCGCTCATCAAAGCACTGCCGACGGGAGCGCAAACGTACATCGGGGGTGGATGCCACTCGAGTCCGTTCTTCGTCTCCCAAGAGCCAGCGTCGCTCGCGTTCCTCAGCAGCCATTTGACGTAGCGCTGACTCAGCGCATCGCCAAAAGAGGGCGAATTACCGATACCTCAAAAGTTGACTAGTTCAATCGGATTTAATTAGTATTAGCCGTGCGTGGCGTATCGCTGCGCCATGATGAGATCGAACATGTCAAAGGAGACGGAAATGACCGAATGGGGATTTGAGACGCGTCAGTTGCACGCCGGAACGGCGCCTGACACGGCGACCGGCGCGCGAGCCGTGCCGATTTACCAAACCTCGAGCTACGTGTTCCGCGACACCGAGCACGCCGCCAACCTCTTTGGCCTCGCCGAACTCGGCAACATCTATACACGCATCATGAACCCGACGCAGGACGCCTTCGAGCAGCGCATCGCTTCCCTCGAGGGTGGCGTGGCGGCGCTGGCGGTGGCGTCGGGTCAAGCCGCCGAGACACTGGCCCTGATCAACCTCGCCGAGAACGGCGGACATATCGTGGCCTCGTCGTCGCTCTACGGCGGCACCTACAACCTGCTGCACTACACGTTGCCCAAGTTGGGAATCGAGACCACCTTCATCGAGGACCCCGACGACCTCAACGAGTGGGCTGCGGCAATCCGTCCCAACACCAAGGCCTTCTACGCCGAGACGCTGGGTAATCCCAAGGGTGACGTCTTGGACTTCGAGGGTGTCGCCAAGGTCGCCCACGACCACAAGATCCCCCTCGTGGTGGACAACACGTTGGCGACGCCCTACCTGGTGCGTCCCCTGGAGCACGGTGCGGACATCGTGGTGCATTCGGCGACCAAATTCATCGGCGGCCACGGGACCTCGATCGGTGGTGTCATCGTCGATGGAGGTACCTTCGACTATGAGGGATCGGGTCGCTTCCCGTCCTTCACCGAACCCGACCCCAGTTACCACGGATTGGTCTTCGGGCAATTGCCGGATTTCTTGTTCCCGGCGCGCTTTGTCTTGAAGGTCCGACTGCAGTACCTGCGCGACCTCGGCCCCGCGGTCGCGCCGCTCAACTCGTTCTTGTTCTTGCAGGGCATCGAGACGTTGAGTCTTCGCATGGAGCGCCACGTGGCCAACGCCACCGCGGTGGCGAATTGGCTCGAGGCTCGTAGCGACGTGAAGTGGGTCAAGTACGCCGGACTGGCGTCGAGTCCCTGGCACGAGCGTCAACAGAAGTACCTTCCCAAGGGCGGCGGAGCCATCGTGGCGTTCGGCATCGAGGGTGGCGCCGACGCTGGTCGCCGCTTCATAGAGGGCCTGACGCTCTTCAGCCACCTCGCTAACGTGGGCGACGTGCGCAGCCTCGCGATCCACCCCGCCTCCACGACACACTCACAACTCACCGAAGCCGAGCAGGTCGCGACCGGTGTCTCGCCGGACCTGGTTCGCCTCTCAGTGGGCATCGAGACGATTGAGGACATCTTGGCGGACCTCGAGGCAGGATTTCAGGCGGCCAAGTCCGCGTGAGTTCGACGTCGTCCGGGTTTTGGAGCGAAGGCGACGATCCTGGACGACGTACCTTCACCACACTGGATGAGGGCGGAGATGGATTCGCCCTGGAGGGCGGCGGTCACCTCGAGAGCGTCACGGTGGCCTACGAGAGCTGGGGTGAGCTCAACGCCGAGCGGTCCAACGCCGTGCTCGTCCTGCATGCCTTGACCGGCGACTCGCACGCGGCGGGTGCCGCCGCGCCGGGACACCCGAGCCCCGGATGGTGGGACGACAATATCGGCCCGGCAAAGGCCGTCGACACCGATCAGTTCTTCGTCGTGTGCCCCAACGTCCTCGGCGGCTGTCAAGGAACGACGGGTCCCTCGTCACTCGCTCCCGACGGACGTCGCTACGGCTCTCGCTTTCCCGTCATCACGATTCGTGACCAAGTGGCGGTGGAGGTGGCGCTCGCCGACCAGCTCGGGATCGACGCGTGGGCCGGTGTCGTCGGGGGGTCGATGGGTGGCATGCGCGCGCTCGAATGGGTCGTGGGTTACCCCGAACGTGTCAACCGAGTCGTAGTGATCGCGGTGGGCGCAGCGGGGACCGCCGATCAGATCGCACTGTGTTCGTTGCAGGTACGCGCCATCAAGGCCGATCCGCGCTACCACGGTGGTGACTACTACGAGACCGGTGAATCGCCTCGCGAGGGTCTCTCCATTGCGCGCGGTATTGGCCAGTTCAGCTATCGCACGTGGACCGAGTTCGAATCGCGTTTCGGTCGCGAGGTCCAAGATGACGAGGAGGTCCTCGACAAGGGCCGCTACGCGATCGAGTCGTACTTGAGTTATCACGGTGACAAACTCGCTGCTCGTTTCGACCCTAATAGTTACATCGTCCTGAGCGAGGCGATGAACCATCACGACGTGGGTCGCGGTCGCGGCGGTGTGGTGGCGGCCCTGAAGAACGTTCGTCATCGCGTCACGATTGCGGGTGTGTCCTCTGACCGCCTTTACCCGCGCGAACTGCAAGAGGAGCTGGCGCGACTGATTCCTGGTGCCGGTCGCATGGCGCTCATCACCTCACCGGCCGGGCACGATGGCTTCCTGATCGAATCCGCACAAGTGGGCGACATCATCCGACTAGGCCTGGAGGGCGTGGGTCGCTGAGCGACCGTCGTCGATAGCGCTGTCCTGCGTCAGGTGGATAGCCGACGGCGTCAGTTCTCGTTCTGGGGCGCGTCGAATTCGGGCAGCCAGCTCACCGACTGACCCCGCCCCCGGAGTTTGGCGTGGTGCAGAGCGGTGTCGGCGCGACGCACGGTGTCGACCGGATCCTCACCCGCCTGTGCGAGTGCGACACCGATGCTCACGCCCAGCGAGATGGATTCACCCTCGGCAATCACCGGCTCACTGAAGCTGCGCTGGATCTTCTGCGCCACGAGCTGCGCGTCGTCGACCGAGTGCAGAGCGGGCAAGAGAATGACGAATTCGTCGCCCCCGACTCTCGAGACCACGTCCCCGTTACGCCCGACCGCCGCGAGTCGAGTGGCCGCGGTGATGAGTGCGATGTCACCCACGTAGTGACCGAAGGTGTCGTTCACCATCTTGAAACCGTCGATATCGACGTAGAGCACGCCGACGAGGTCACCGGTTCTCACCGCACGATGCCGGAGGTCCTCCGCGCGCTGGTAGAGATCGCGTCGATTCACCAGGTGAGTGAGAGCGTCGTGGGTGGCCTGGTAGTGGAGTTTCTCCTGCCGGGCGCGTTTCTCGGTGACGTCGACGAACGTCGAAACGAAGGAGACGGGCATGCTGGACTCGTCGCGCACCAGACCGATGGCGTGCTCGACCCAGACCAGCGTCCCGTCGGCTTTGTGGAATCGCTTCTCTCTCGCCGAGTGGATGATTCGCCCGGACAGTGCCTCGGCGCGCATGCGCAAGTCGAGTTCGTCGTCGTCGTCGTCGATGATGTCGGAGATGGCGTGATCCAGCAACCACTGCCGCGTCCGTCCCACCATCACGCACATCGCGGGATTGACCGCCTGGAATCGCCGATCCAACCCCACCAAGGCCATCCCAATCGGCGCGGACTCCATGGCGAGACGGAATTGCTCCTCGCTGCGGGCCAGATTGGTGAGGGCTTCGTGTTGCGCACCGATGTCGCGCACGTTGATGACCGATCCAATGGTCTCACCGAACTGGTCGAAGAGAGGCTTGGCTGAAGCGGCAACCCACTTGTCGTCACCGGTAATCGTGTGCACCCGCGCTTCGAAACGATCGGGGTTCCCGGCAGTGACGTTGCCGACCACCAGCGTGAGTCCTGGCACATCTTGCGCGCTCACGAACTCCCCGATGTTCTTACCGACGATCTCATCGGCCCGCCACCCGACGAGATCGAGCGCCGACGGCGTGATCCACTCGATGGTCCCGCCCAGACTCAACTGCGCGGTGACGTCGACTTGGTTCTCTAGGACCAGGCGGAAGAGCGCCTCGGACTGCGCCAGCTTCTGCTCCGAAGCGACCTGAGCCGAGATGTCACGCAAGGCAATGATGCGCCCCTCCACCTCGCCCATGGAATTACGAATATCGCGACCGCGCCCGGAGACCCACGCATAGTCCCCGGTGGACTTGCGCCACCGCAGGGCATCGATCGAGAAGCTGTCACGGAGATGGTTCTCGCGTTGGTCGATGACGTGAGCCAGGTCGTCGGGGTGCACGAAGTCAGTCGCACACTTGCCCACCATCTCTTGCGGTGTCCAATCGAACAACTCGGTCGCCGAGGGCGAGACCCATCGATAACTGTTGTCGGCTGCTAGCAACAGAATCAAGTCGGAACTGTGGTCAGCGAGCAACCGATATCGCTCCTCTGATGCCTGGAGCTCGTGTCGGATCATTTCCTCGTCGTGTACGTCATGCAAGGACACCATGTAGGAGACGGGCGTGCCACAATCACTCAACTTGGGGCGAGATCGAGCAACCATCCATCGCGTGGACCCCGACGACGTTAAGAAGCGCGCCTTGATGACCTGAGGTCTCATGCCAGTGCCGAGGTTGGCACGCTCGTAATGGAACGCCGGACGATCGTCGAGGAATACGTAGTCCGTCACCGGTTGGTGGATCATGTCCTCTGGTCGCCAGCCCAGGATGTCGTACACCGACGGCGACATCCACGTGAAGTTGAAGTCGGCATCGGTCTCTCCCACGATGTCAGAGGCGTTCTCGGCGAGGAACTGGAATCTCTCCTGCGCCTCCTTGAGCTGCGACGTGGTTTCCACCAGGTCTTGCGCGTCGCGCCAACTCGACACGATTCGTGACACGTTCTCGACCGTGTCGGTGAAGCGGCGCGCTGAGATCGAGACCCATCGAAAATCGCCGTCCTTGCGTCGCAGACGCACGAGGAATTGGGCGCTCGGCGCGTCGGGTGCTAGCCGACGAAAGTCGACGATGGAGCCCAGGTCCTCGGGGTGGACGAAACTGTCGATGCGTCGTCCCACCACCTCCTGGGGTGACCACCCCAACAGTTCGGTGATGGAGTCCGAGGCCCATTCGCCGACGGCGTCCTTGGTGGCGAGCACGACCACGTCGGCCGGATGTTGCGCCAGGATCCGCAGGTGTTCGGTGGTCGAGCGCAACTCACGTTGCAGTTCGATAGGGGCGGTGACGTCGGCGAAGACGACACTGACGGCGACGAATTGATTGTCCACCCACAGGGGGTTCGCATTGATTCGCAACCATCGGCGCGACTGACCGGGTTGGTCGATTCCCATGATGACCCCGTGACAAGGTTGCTGGGTCCTCAGAGCGATCATGGCGGGGTGTTCCTCGCCGGGGTAGTCCGTCCCGTCCTCCTTGACGGCGTGCCATACGTGATCGAATGCCGTGCGCCCCATGAGTTGATCTCGAGTGACACCCAACAGCTTCGATGCCGCCGCGTTCGCGTCGACGATGCGTCCTTCGAGATCATGAATCACCATGCCCTGGGTGAACGAGTCGAGAAAGGCGCGCGACGCAAAAAGGTCGTTGAGGACACCAGCGGTGTCGCCTCCGGGCAATGGGCCGCTCGGCACCATGCCTCCTCTCGGTGAAGTGGACAACTGCCCACTTCACGCCTCTCATCAAACTAAGAGGTCGCCAGTGATCGGGGAAGGGCAGTTAGTCCTTTCGTGAGAGATGGTCGTGACATATCGCAGTCGACGTCGATCCCATGGCCGCCCCTAGTCACTCGTTGCATTTTGTGAGGATCGAGAGATCAGCCGAGGTTGATCGCGACGACGTCGTTAGACTTCACGACCCATGCGACCAGCGTCAGCACGCGAAACTCGGGTGTATAATCGGGACCTACATAGATTCCGTTATTCATCGTTGTGAGCGATGACGCAACCACGGAATTCGGGAACGAGGACGTATGTCCGAACTTACCCATCTCAGTAATCAACTGATTGCCGCCCGATCCCTGCGGAAGCTGCGAGATGAATATCGCGCCCGCAGGGCTCGTCGTTTCCGCGCCCGAACGGCAGTGGCCACCGCGGTGTGCTTCGGCGTCTTCGCCGCGACGGTCGCGGCCCCCACCACGGCCGGCGCTGCGACGACGGTTAATCTCGGCACGGCGGCGTCCTACGCGGTGTTGGCGGGCAGCACCATTACCAACACTGGCCCTTCGGTTATCGCCGGCGACATCGGGCTCTCACCGGGGACGGCGATCACCGGCTTTCCCCCCGGCAAACAGAGCTCGGGCGTGACTCACGCGGCCGACGCCGCGGCGTTGTCGGCGAAGAATGACCTAACGAGCGCGTATTTGGTCGCCGCGGCGCAGGTTCCCTTCGTCACGGTGGCAGGTGATCTGGGTGGTCAGACTCTGGTGCCGGGCGTCTACAAGTCGGCGTCCAGCCTGTCCCTGACCGGGGCGCTGACCCTAAACGGTGGAGGGAACGCCGACGCGGTCTTCATCTTTCAGGCTGGTTCCACCTTCGTGGGAGCGTCCGGTAGCCGGATCGTGCTGGAAAATGGTGCCCAGGCGTGCCACGTCTTTTGGCAGGTGGGTAGTTCGGCCACCCTGGGGACGGCGAGCCAGTTCACCGGAACGATTCTGGCGCTGACCTCCATCACCCTCAACACCGGTGCACTGGTGAGTGGTCGGGTGCTCGCGCAGAATGGCGCGGTCACCCTCGACGACAACGTGATCACGGCGCCGGCCTGCCAGGCCGCGGCGGTGGGAACCACTTCGACCACTTCGGCCTCCGGTGCGACGTCCACGACGACCTCGCCGACATCGCCCGTCACCACCACGACGCATCGGACAACGACGACGCGTAAGACCACCACGACAACGGCGAAGGGCTCAACGACCAGTACGATCGCGGGTTCGGTCACCACGACGAGTACTGGCGCTACGGCGTCGACTACTACGACGTCACCGGTGACCACTACCACGGCGGCACCGACCACCACGACCACCGTGATTCCGACCGGTCCACCAGCCACCGGCTTCGGTGGAGCAGCTGGACCGGGCGGATTTCCGCGACTGCCCTTGATCGTGGGTTCGCTCGCGCTGGCGGTTCTGTCGGGTGCGATGGCACTGATCCAGCGCCGGCGCGTTCGTCGTGCTCGTGGTAATGAGTTCGACGATGAGACGGCTTAGTTCGAGACGACTAAACCGCAAGGAGTTGACGTACTGGGTTCTTTGCGCGATGTTCGTCCTCGTCGGGGCCGTCCTCGTGATCAACTCGCTATCGTCTCGGGATCCGGCGCGACGCGTGCTGACGCCGACGTCGACGTCGACGTCGACCGTGGCTCCGATCGTTCCGACGACGGTGCTCGGCGGCCTGGCACGCTCAGTACCAGTCCGCTTGATCGTCCCGGCCTTGGGCATCTCCACCTCCGTGGGCCAGTTGGGGTTGCTAGCGGATCACCAGGTCCAGGTCCCGACGAGTGTTCACACCGTGGGTTGGTTCCATTTGGGTCCTTCGCCGGGCCAGGTCGGCTCGTCGGTCATTCTCGGCCATGTGGATTCCTACTTAGGTCCGGGCATCTTCTTCAATATCAAGACGTTGCACGTGGGCGACCTCATCGAGGTCGTCCTCGACGATGGTGTGACGAGCCTCTTTCGCGTACTGGACGTGGTGCAGTACTCCAAGACGAACTTCCCTGACGCGCTGGTGTACGGCACGTCCGGCGCGCGACTCTTGAACCTCGTGACCTGCGGCGGAACGTTCAATCACCTCACCGGCAGTTATGAATCCAACATCGTGGTCTTCAGCCGTCTCGTCGGTGTGAGAGGAGTGGCGTCGTCATGAGGGCCCCCGAAGTAGCCGTCCCACTCGAGCAGTCCGACCCGGACCTCTGCGTCATTGCACCTCGACATCGCTTGATAGCGAGCGATGTCGAGCGAGTGTCGCCTTACAGCGTTCTGTGGACCTCCGATGATTTTCTTGTGAGTGGTGAGAGTTCGGTGAACAAGTTGACGCGCTGTCGAGCCACCGTGGCGCCGACACATCGCTGGTCAGCGCCGCGAATTGCTGGTCACACACGAGGTGCAGCCCCGGCTCGCTGGTGGCTCGCACCGTGGCCCGAGTCGAGAAGCACATCGTTAGGGTGGCTGAAAGGGTTCTTCTCGCATCAAGTGGACGCGAGACCTCGACGTTACGTGCACGAACTTTCGCCAAAGGTGGCCCCGAAATGCTGAGAGCAAATCCCACCCCGAATTCGACGCAAGGTCCCTCGCGTTTTAGCGCTGCGGGTTCACAGCCGTTCTTCTCGTCGCGCCGACGAGAGGTCGGATTGTTGGGACCACCGAACCAGGAGGCGCTGGCCACGATTTTCCCGGGCATCTCGGACTACGCGTTCCTCTCAGACTGTGAGAACACCTGCCTGGTGGCGCCCACCGGTTCTATCGAGTGGCTGTGTCTTCCCCGTCCTCACGACGCCAGCATTTTCGGGACAATCTTGGATCGGGCGGCGGGATCGTTCCGCCTCGCCCCCGTGGACAGTGCGGTCCCCGCTCACCGCCAGTATGTCCCCGGCACGATGGTGCTCGCGACCACGTGGCAGACCCGCACCGGCTGGTTGATCGTGACCGACTTCATGGCGATTGGTCCCTGGTATCGCACCGGTGAGCGCTCGGATCAGCATCGGCGTACGCCGGGCGACTTTGACGCGCGCCACTTCTTGGTGCGCTCGGCGACGTGCTTGCACGGCACCGTCGACGTCTTGTTGAACTGCGAGCCGTCCTTCGATTACGGACGAGCCGACGCACTCTGGGATTACACGGGTGACGCTTACGACCAGGTCGCCACCGTCAACACCGACTTCGACCGACTGACGTTGACTGGGGACATGCGATTCGGGATCGAGGGTCGCGCAGTGCGCGCCCGCCATCGTTTGACCGAAGGTGAATCGTCGTTCGTCGTCCTCGGGTGGGGGGATTCCACGCCACCCACGACTCGAGCTCAGGTGGACTTGTGCCGGGCCGAGACGAGTCGGTTCTGGCGTAACTGGCTCGACGGTGGACGCTTCCCCGACCACCCGTGGCGAGAACTCCTCCAACGCAGTGCTCTCACGCTCAAGGGACTCACCTACGCCCCGACGGGAGCCATGCTGGCGGCACCGACCACTTCGCTGCCCGAGCAGCGGGGGGGACAACGTAACTGGGATTACCGCTACACCTGGATTCGCGACGCCGCCTTCACATTGCGCTCGCTGCACTCGCTCGGCTTCGACACCGAGGCCGATGATTTTCTGGCGTTCCTTGGCGACGTCCTCGAGCCCCGGGGGGCCGTCGCCGGCGGCGTCGCCCAGGCGAGGGGAAACCTCCAGGTGCTCTACCCGGTGGACGGGGCGAGCGCGGTGCCCGAGTCCGAACTCGATCACCTCACGGGACACGTGGGAAGTCGACCAGTGCGAAACGGCAACGCCGCCTACAACCAGACACAGTTCGACATCCTCGGCGCCATCGTGGACTGCGTCTTTGAGCACACGCGTTCACGCGATTCGCTGAGTGAGCGTTCGTGGCGCATCGTGGTGCAGGCCGTTGACACGGCGTTGGCGTGCTGGCGTGAGGTCGATCGGGGAATCTGGGAGGTCCGTGGCGAGCCGATGCACTTCACGTTCTCCAAGGTGATGTGTTGGGTCGCTGCCGACCGTGGCGCCCGTCTCGCAGCCTTGCGCGGCGAGAAGGACCGTGCCGATCGGTGGTGGAGCGCCGCGCAAGAGATCCACGCCGATATTTGCGAGAACGCGCTGAGCGAGGGCGGCTACTTCACCCAGTCCTACGGTTCGACCGATCTGGATGCGTCGCTCCTGCTCCTGGGATCACTCGGCTTCTTGCCGGTGGACGATGAAAGAATCCGGGCCACGGTCATGTGCATCGCGGACGACATGAGCGACGGGGCGTTCGTCTACCGCTACCGGCCCGAGACGACCGACGACGGACTAGAGGGCCAGCCCGAAGGCAGCTTCACCGCCTGTTCTTTCTGGCTCGTGTCGGCGCTCGTCGAGATCGGCGACCTGGATCGAGCGCGGGTCCAGTGCGAGAAGTTGGTGGGTTCGGCCAGCACGCTCGGCCTCTACGGCGAGGAGATCGAACCCGAAACCGCCCGACACCTGGGCAACTTCCCCCAGGCGCTCACGCACCTGGCATTGATCAATGCGCTCCTCGACGTCATCGAGGCGGAACAACGAACCATGGGCCGAACGATCGGACCGACGGGTTCGCCCAGTTGGTGGAACACCGTCGGAACGACCGACCGCCCCGATGCGGTCGGCTAGGGATAGGAGAACTACGACATGCTCGAACAGACTCGCGCACAGCCGTCGGCGTCCTCGCACGTAGTCGGCGAGGAGGAGAAGGTGCCACTGGCCGTCGATGCTCACGCCCGTCGTGGCCAAGGTCCGACCGCAGATTTCGTGGTGGTCGCTAATCGACTCCCAGTGCAGCAGGCCGCGGCCCCCGGCAGCGACGAGTGGCGTCCCAGTCCTGGGGGATTGGCGTCCGCCCTGACGTCGGTTCTCCAGAGTCGCAATGGACTCTGGATTGGCTGGCTGGGTGGTACCGAACGTGGCGACGCACCCGAGCAATACGAGGGTATCCGGCTCAAGGCGGTATCCATCACACCCGACGAATACGAGGAGTTCTATCTCGGGTTCTCCAACGCCACCCTGTGGCCTCTCTACCACGACGCCATCCGTGCGCCGACGTTTCATCGCACGTGGTGGAAGACCTATCAGGACATCAACCGGCGCTACGCGACAGCGGCGGCCGAAGCGGTGACGCCTGGTGGGACCGTGTGGATTCACGACTACCAACTCCAGCTCGTGCCCGACATGTTGCGCCGCCTTCGACCCGACGTACGCATTGGCTTCTTCTTGCACATTCCCTTTCCCCCCAGCGAGCTCTTCATGCAATTGCCGTGGCGTCGCGAGATCATCAACGGGCTGCTGGGTGCGGACCTGATCGGGTTGCAGGTGCCCCACGCGGCATCGAACTTCTCGCGCACCGCGCGACGATTGGTCGGTGCCACGGGCACGGACTCGATCCTGCACTACGAAGGCCGGGTGATTCGCGTGGGAGCGTTCCCCATCACCGTCGACACTTCGATGATCATCTCTCGCTCGAGGGAGACGTCGATCCGTGAGCGGGCCCGCGAGATCCGTCGCGACCTCGGCAACCCCGAGGTGGTGTTATTGGGTGTGGACCGCCTGGACTACACCAAGGGCATCCAGCAGCGACTGACCGCGATCAACGAGATGTATGCGGCGGGTCAGTTGAGTAGTGGCACGCACGTGATCGTGCAGGTGGCGGTGCCCAGTCGCGAGAGCGACGCGCACTACGACCTTGAACGCCATAACCTCGAACAAGTCGTCAGTGCGATGAACGGTGACCACGGACTGGTGGGCAGTCCAGTGATCCACTACCTCCACCAGAACCTTCCCTTCGACGAGCTCCTCGCGCTCTACTTGGCCGCCGACATCATGTTGGTCACCCCATTCCGCGACGGAATGAATCTCGTCGCCAAGGAGTACGTCGCGTGCCGCACCGATGCGTCGGGGCGCCTCGTGCTCAGTGAGTTCGCCGGAGCCGCCGCCGAGCTGCGCGGGGCCTTCATGGTCAACCCCCACGACCTTGACGGCATCAAGGAAGCAATCGGGCTCGCTATGAAAGCCGGCCCCAAAGAAGCGAAGGCTCGGATGCTGCGGATGAGGCGCAAGGTGTTGCGCCGCGACGTCTCGTACTGGGCACAGACGTTCTTGTCAGCTCTCGCGAACGAAAGTGACGCAGAAGGTCCCGCCGTTCCGGGTTCGTCCGACACGGCGTGACCGCTTAGAGTTCACCGATTAGTTCGGCGACGGACTCCACCACCCGGGACGGTCGAAAGGGGTAGCGCCCGGCATCATTGACGTCGTTGGCGCCCGACAGCACAAGAATTGTCTCGAGTCCGGCGTCGACGCCACAGAGGATGTCGGTCTCCATCCGGTCTCCGATCATGACACTCGTGTGGGTGGTGGCGCCGAGGACGGTCATGGCTTCGCGGATCATCATGGAGTTGGGTTTGCCCACCACGTATGGGGCCACGCCCGTCGCGCTTTCGATGAGCGCGGCCATCGCGCCGGTGCCGGGCAGTACCCCGTCGCGAGTGGGTCCGGTGGGTTCGGGATTGGTGCTGACGAAGTGGCTGCCTGCGCGCACGAGACGGCTGGCCGTGGCGAAGTCATCGAAGGAGTACTCCCACGTCTCGCCGAGGACGACGTAATCAGGATCGTCGTCGCTCTCGCGGTATCCCACGTCAGCCAGGGCCTCGTGGATACTCGACTCACCGATGACAAAGGATGAGCCCCGCGGCCGCTGGGAGGACACGAAATGAGCCGTCGCCAACGTGGACGTCCATAGGTGCGTCTCTTCGACGTCGAGGCCCATTGACGACAATTGGGTGTGAATCTCGCGAGGGGTGAAGAGGGAATTGTTCGTCAGGACCAAGAAGTCCCGACCCGTCTCGCGCAGGCGCTCCAAAAATCGGTCGGCCCCTTCGATCATGTGGTCGTCGTCGATAAGAACGCCATCCATGTCGCAGAGCCAGGTCTGAACCTGACGGACGTCCTTCACGTCACCATTATGGGCGCTCGCGAGCGTTGGCCGTCCGCCGACCCAGAGGATTCGACCACGAATAGACGAGAACGGGTTCGCGATACTCATCGATGGCTGCCAGGATGCGCACTGACCACGTCGGGTGAGGCCAGTCCGTCACAGCCCCTAGCATCGCAATGAGAACTGGTGCCGAGATGATTTCCGCGTCCGTGGATCGTCGGGGGGCCGAGAGCAGAGGAGTCGTCGACGTGAGCGATATGAACGACTGGAACAAGAAAGTTATTGAGGAATTCCGGGCCAACGCGGGCAAGGTGGGCGGACAGTTCGAGGGCTCCCCGGTGCTCTTGTTGCACACCACGGGTGCCAAATCCCGTCTCGAGAGAGTGAATCCGATGATGTATCTCGAGGAATCAGACCGTGTCTACGTCTTTGCGTCCAAGGCTGGCGCTGACACTGATCCAGATTGGTATCGCAACTTGGTGGCGAATCCTGGGGTGAGCGTCGAGTTGGGTGAGGAGTCCTACGACGCGACGGCCGTGGTGATCACGGGGAGCGAGCGCGACCGAATCTATGCGAGTCAAGCAAGGCTGTTCCCGGGGTTCGCGCAGTACGAGGCGAAGACGACCAGAGTGATCCCGGTCGTGGAACTCGTGCGCGTCTGAGCCGTCAGCGCGCGGGCTTGACAGAGTCGTGAAAACGAGAGAGAGGCCAGCTCGTGGCTGAGGATGTCGCCATTGAAGTCAAGGAGGTGGCGACGTTCGTCGATGGCGTGGTGGTCATCGCCCGTGCGGTTCTGGTGCATGCCAGAATGAATCGGGTCAGCGTGGCGGCCGGTGCCTTCGCCTATCGCTGGTTCCTCTCCATCTTCCCCTTGATCGTCGCACTGTTGGGCGTGGCTTCACTGGTCACGATTCCCCATCGGATCATCGTCAACCTGATCCACGGAGTCACCGCGGCGCTGCCCTCGGGCGCCGCCACGGTGCTCACCCAGTCCTTGACCCACGCCCAACAGGATTCGCGGTCAGGTCTGGTGACCACGGTGGTGGCCAGCATCATTGCGCTCTGGAGTTCAGCGGCGGGGATGGTGGTGGTGCAGGAGGGTTTGGATATGGCCTTTGGTCTGCCCACTGATCGCTCCTTCGTCTCGCGACGCGTGGTGGCCATCCCGATGCTGGTGAGTGCGGTGTTCCTCGGTGGTGCCGCCTCTGCATTGGCCGTCTTTGGTTCGCAACTGGGTCGACTGATCCAAGAAGTAGTGCCGATCCACGGTGAGCTCTTCGCAGCCACCTGGGGCACGGTGCGCTGGATTGTGGCGCTGGCGCTGATGAATCTGCTGCTCTCGGTGTTCTACTTCCTGGCGCCCAATCGTCGTTCGCGTTGGCGCTGGACGAGTCCGGGCACGGTGGTCGCAACACTGATGTGGGCGCTGGTGTCCTTGGTCTTCTCGCTCTACACCTCGATGTTCGGGTCGTTCGCCACTACCTACGGGGCGTTCGCGGGTGTGGCGATCCTCATCTTCTGGCTCTTCTTGTCGGGTTACGCCATCTTGATCGGGGCTGAGGTCGACGCCGTGCTGGAAAGCATCACGTAGCGACGCTCAATCGACGGGGTGGTGCTCACGCAGATAGTCGTCGAAGAGCGGCACAGTGAACTCGACGAGGCCGCGCCGCGGACTCCAGATGAGGTCCTTGGCGATGAGTGATTCTCGGTAAGTGGAGATCGCGCGCTGATCGCGCGCGCCAAAGGCTGTGGCGACCTCGCCAATGCGGTAGGGACCCGTACCGAGAGAGGCCATGGCCGAGAGGACCTGTTGTTCGGTGTCGGTGGCCAACTCGAATCGGGTGCCGAAGAAGCTGCTGGCCAGGGTGTCCTTCACGACCCCTCGGATGGCCCGCAGGTCGTCGTCACTGATCGGTGACTCGTCGGCGTAGTTCCAGAGCTCGAGTCCGTACTCCTGCAAGAAGTAGGGATAGCCGGCGGCCTCGGCGACGACACGTTCGACGACGCGCGGGTCGAAGTCGACGCCGAACGCTGCGGCCGGTCCCACGAGGGCCGAGCGTGCATCTACCGGCGAGAGGCGTCCTAGTTCACGGTATGAGAACAGTCGATCGGCGTAGGGCTTCGCCGCCAAGAGACGAACCCGTAGGTCCGGCAGCCCTGCTCCCACGAGCGACACAGGAAGTGACCGGCGACTAATGGCTTGAAAGGCGATGCAGATCGCCGCGAGCGAAGGACCGTCAAGGTTCTGCATCTCGTCGATCAAGAACAAGGCGCCCATGTGGTTGGCCTGGGCTACTTCGCCGAGTTCGGCCAGCAGATCGGTGAGGTCGTGTTCGGGGTCGCCCGAGTCCGCGATTCCGGTCGCCGCGTCCACGTCGATCCTGAGTTCGACGGCGCCGGGCACCGCAAGACTGAACGCCTTGACCACCGACAGCGCGCGCTGGATGCGCTCACGCGCGCGGTGTCGTGAACTCATATTGGTCAAGAGCCGCACTCCCATTCTGGCGAAGGCCACACGAAAGTCCGCCTGCGTTCCGACCTCCTGCACGTCGGTGGTGGCCCAACCCGCTTCGCTGGCGAGGACGTCCAACTCCATCAAGAGCACGGTCTTGCCGACACCGCGCAACCCGGTGTAGATCAGGCTTCGCTCGTACGATCCGGAGTTGAGCCGCTCGACCAGGTCTTGAAATTGCTCGAGATCCGGGTCTCGGCCCGCGAGGGTGCGCGGTTTGCGTCCGGCCCCAGGCGTGTAGGGATTATCGCGCTTGTTCACGGCGACACCTTTTTTCTAGATTTTCTTCTAGAATAATGCAGAATCCGTGTGACACGCCTGTCGGCAACTTTCTAAGCGTTCATCGAGAAAACCTCAGAAAAAGCGCTTCGGCCATGGATGCCTCGTCTTGAGCGACCGACGTGCCCAAAATAGTTGTGTTCAGTCCTGTTCCAACTCACTCAACCCACGCAATGCGACGCGTGATTGGCCGAGATCACCGTGGCCAAATGAGCCTCAAGTCTGGCCGTCAGCCCGCGGACTTGGCGGCGCTGAGGAAATCGCTGTAGGAGGCGACATCATTCTGGGCGGGAATCGAGACGATCACCGGATGGCCATAATCGGTGAAATCAATTTGATCGTTGCCGGAGGCCGAGACTCCGTTCGCGACGACACTGATCGAGACCGTCTCTCGTCGCAGGAGATGATTCGCGTCGAGCCACACTTCGATGACGGTTGGATTGAACGACACATTGTCGAGCATCGTCTTGATCGCTGGCGCTTCAGCTTCGCTGAGGGCTTCGGCCCTCTTGTACGCTGCCGCGAGAGCTTGTCGGGTGATCGTTACTTGGTAGCCGCTCACTGCCTCACCATCGATGGTCGACGTTCCTAATGACACGACGGTGTTGCCCTTGGCGGCCAATAACTGGAGTTGGGCGAGAATATTGGGCTCGCTCGCTCCCAGCCCCGAGGTCGACGACACATTCAGAGGTACTTGCACCCAGTGTTTGCCGGGTAGCAATTCAGCGATCTGGTTGTGGCCATTCTCGAGGACCTGCATATAGGCCGTGTGGCCATTGACGAGAACGCTCTCTTGCAACGGTGTGCCGTTCACGCTGAAGGAAAGTGAAGTGGTCTCAATGTTCGATGAGAGATCGGCCAGCCCTGAACCAGTGAGGATGATGGACTGCCCGCTCGCTGAGATTGTTCCGTCGATGCTCAGGGCCACCGTGTGCTCGGACAGGGTCGCTAATGCTCCCTTGACCACTTGAGCGGAGGCATCCCTTGAGCCCGGACCTCCGGCCCCGACGAGGAGAAACGAGACCACGACGGTGACCGCCAGACCGGCTGTCACCAGCCACCGCCTTCGCCGAGGACCACGGCGCGCTCCGCCGCCCGACGTTTCACGCGCCAACGTTGAGTCGAGTCCTTGATTCATCTGGTCCCCTGACGCGCCGGATGGTTCTGGATTTGCGTCCTCTTCTTGCACGCCGATCCTCGTTCCGTTGTGACGAACAGCGATATCCGTTGCGCTTTGCAAACTATCAAAGTGTGTAGTCCTGTCTGCAACGAGCCCCACCCCACTGACATCGGCGTGAGTACGTCGGATTCACTTCGCGAAGTTGACGGTTTTGCGCTAATCGCTCGTGGCGGAGGAGGTGGGATTTGAACCCACGGAAGGTTTCCCTTCACACGATTTCCAATCGTGCCGATTCGGCCGCTCTCGCACTCCTCCAAGATCTCGCGCGAACGCGAGGAAATTGATTACCGGCTTGCAAGGCTACCCGAGACGGATGGGGTCCTATTCCGGTAGCCTTGATTCGCCGAGGTTCAAAGCGGTGGTCGGGTCCCGTGCGACGGTCGTTCGTGAACCGAGTCAGGGGTGGAAGCCAGCAGCTCTCAGCGGATTGCGCCGGGTGCCACGGTCAGCCTGACCACCGCTTTGGACCTCGGCTCTGACACCCCGCCGTTAGCATTGGCCCATGGCCACTCCTCCCTCCGTTCCGACGTCCATCGACGGGGTGACCTCCCTCTATCGCCGTTTCCGCCCGGGCCGTTTCGTGGAACTTCGTGGTCAAGACCACGTCGTGCGCGCTCTCCAGGGTGCGGTCGCGCGAGACCGCGTGAGCCACGCCTACCTCTTCTCGGGGCCACGTGGAACGGGCAAGACCACGACCGCGCGCATCCTGGCCAAGGCGCTCAACTGCGAGAACCCCGTCGAGGGTGATGCCTGCAACGTCTGCGCAAGTTGCGTGGCGATCACCCGAGGATCGTCGCTTGACGTGACCGAACTCGACGCCGCCTCCAACAACGGGGTCGACGACATCAGAGAGATCACCGCGGGCGCCTGGCACGGGACGCCAGGGCGCTGGAAGATCTACATCTTCGACGAGGTCCACCAACTCTCCAAGCCCGCCTCCGCCGCGCTCCTCAAGACCTTGGAGGAACCGCCGCCGCACGTCATCTTCGTCCTCGCCACGACCGATCCTCACAAAGTGTTGCCCACGATTCGTTCGCGAACCCAACACTTGGAGTTCCGCCTCATCGGCGGCGACACGCTCAATTCCTTGCTGCACGACGTGCAGGGTGCGGCGGGTCTGGCCGCGGACGACACCACGATCGAGACGGCGGTGCGTCTGGGGCGCGGTTCCGCACGCGACGCTCTGAGCGCGTTGGACCAGCTCCTCGCCACCGGTGACACGCACGAGACGCAACCTGATTTCGACGGACTGTTTCGATCGCTAATCGACGCCGATGCCGTGGGGGCGATCACGACGCTGGCTGCGCTGGCTCGTGACGGTTGGGACCCCGAACAGCTCGCCGAGAACTTCGCCGCAGAGGTGCGACAGTCATTCTTGTTGCAGGTGGCACCCGAGGTCTCCGACGCGGTCGACGCCGACCGTGAACGGCTGCGTGAGTGGGGGAGCCAACTGGGACTCGCTCGCACGGTGCGGGTGCTCGAGACCTTTGGGCGGGCGATGCGTGAGATGAAGAGTGCCCCTGAGAAGATCGTCGTCCTCGAGGTCGCCATGGTGCGACTCGTCAAGCCCGACCTCGATGCGTCGTTGGACGCCTTGGCCGAACGCGTCACCAAACTCGAACGCCAGGAACGCGCGCCCGCCGTGTCAGCACCGGCGCCTGCCGCGCCGACCTTGCGACCCATTGGTTCGACGCCACCCGCTGCGGGAACGACGCCGACCGTACCCGTAGCGCCAGCCGCACCGGCGGTGACCGCTCCCTCGCCGACGGTGGCGCCACCATCGAGTGGCCCGGCCTCGACGAATGAGATGTCGACGGCGGCGAAGCCAGCCGATGCCGTCTTAAGCGTGGATGAGGTGCGCCAGCGTTTTACGGAGCGCGTCGTTCCTCGCACATCGAGAGGAGCTCAGCTCGTCCTCAAGTCCGCCGCCGTGACTGACTTCGACGGCAGTCGGATCACCTTGGCCGTGGCCAGTGAGGAAATCCGCCAGAACACTGATCAGATCTCACAGGGTCTCAAGGGCGCATTGGATCACGAATTCCGCGTCCCCCTCACGGTGAGCTGGGTGGTGGACCCGACAATGACACCGCCAGCGCCGAGTGCGCCGTCTGCGCGAACACGAACGAAATCGGCTCCCGAGCCCACGCCGGACTTTGACGAGACCAGCGCCGACGACCACCAGGGCCCGGTCGTCACGTCGGTGGCGGAGCATCTCATCACCGAGATGTTCCCCGGTGCCGAGGAGATCTCGTGAGTTACCCTCCTTCATTGCAAGCGGTCGTCGACGAGCTCGGACGTTTCCCCGGTGTCGGGCCCAAGTCCGCCCAACGTATCGCGTTCTGGCTCATGCGCCAGCCCGCCGAGGACGTGCGCCGTTTGGGCCAGTCGCTCGAGGATATGAAGGAGAACCTGTCGTTCTGCGAGCGATGCTGCAACTTTGCGGAGTCGGGAGGTCTCTGCCCCATCTGTGCCGATGAGCGGCGCGACCAGACGACGATCTGCGTGGTCGAGAGTCCACCCGACGTGGTGGCGGTCGAACGTTCGCGGGCGTTCCATGGCACCTACCACGTGCTACACGGGCTACTCAGTCCTCTCGAGGGGGTCACGCCGGACCGACTGCGAATCCAGGAACTGCTGCAACGACTTCACGGTCCCGTGAAGGAAGTCATCTTGTGTTTCAATGCGAATCTCGAAGGTGACGCCACCGCGATGTATCTGGGTCGCTTGCTCCAGGTGCCCGGACTGGTCGTGTCCCAGCCAGCCAATGGTCTGCCGGTCGGCGGGGACCTCGAGTTCGCCGATGACCTCACGCTGAGCCGGGCGATTACCGGACGACGCGTGCTGGCCGATTAGGCGAAGCGCACCACGCAGGCGATACCCGCGACGAGACAGTAGATCCCGAAGGGATTCAGCGTCTTGGTCGTGAACCAACGGGTGAGGAATCGCACCGCGACGTACGCCGCGAGGCCGGCGCACACCGCGCCCACCGCGGTCTGGGCGCGCACGCCCTGGCCGAGGTGACCCATGAGGGAGGGAAGTTTGTAGAGTCCCGCGAGCAAGATGACGGGCGTCGCCAACAAGAAGGAGAAGTTGGCCGCGTCCTCGTGGTCGAGTCCGCGCGTGAGGCCGGCGACCATCGTGACGCCGCTGCGCGAGATGCCCGCGAAGAGGGCCAAGATTTGGGCTGATCCGATAGCGAATGCGTTGCGGCCGCTGAGCGCCTCCACCTTCTCGTAGCGCGCGTGACGACCCCGGTGACTACGCATGCGTTCTCCCACGAGGAGTATCACGCCATTGATGGTGAGAAAGATCGCCGCGGCGAGCGGCCGGGCGAAGAGTTCGCGCAAGGGCTTCTCGAGCAGTACACCCACGATGCCCACCGGAATCGATCCGAGCACGAGCAAGAACAGCATCCGGTAGTCGCGGTCCATGGCATCGCTCGAGAGCCGCCACAGCGATGACGCCCCGTCGTGGCGACTGGCCTTCACCTGGCGTACTAGACCCTCGAGCAGCTTGCGCCACGTGGCGCGATAGAAGACGATAAGACCGATGGCGGTGCCCACGTGCAGACCGACGAGGAACACGAGGAAGAACGAGTTGGCTTGGGTCTGACTCGAGACCAGGTTGTGCCAGCCCAGGAGGCCGGGTAGCAACACGCCGTGACCGAGACTCGAGACCGGGAAGAGCTCGGTGACTCCTTGGACGAGTCCCATGACCACGGCTTGGAAGTAGGTGAGTGACGCGATCACGTCACCACGCTAAACCAATCGTGACCGTCGAGAGGCGGAGGTGCCAAACTGGCCAGGTGCGCTACCTCGTCATCGTCCGACACGCCAAGGCATCGCCCGCCGAACACGGCACCAGTGATTATGAGCGACGTCTGAGCGGTCGGGGCAAGCGTCAATGCGAGCAATTGCGCCTCTGGGCCGGCGACAACTCGAGCCTGGGTGCCTACGGGCCGACCACCGCGTTGGTGTCCTCGGCGGCGCGCACCCGAGAGACATTTCGGCGTTCCTTCGAGGACACTCCCTTCGTCTCGTCGGTGTTCTACAGCGACTTGATTTACAACGGGCGCCGTGAGGTCACTGCCGAGGACTTGCTCATCGACCTCACGGCCATCGACCCTGTCACCACTTCACTGTTGGTGGTAGCGCACAACCCGACGGTGCACGAACTCGTCGAGAGCTTGGCGCAGGAAGTACCTGCGGTGCTGGATCAGCGCGGATATCCCCTCGGCGGCGCTTTCGTCCTCGCGCTGCGCGACGACCAACCGATCGGTCTGGCTCGCTACCCCCTCGTGGATCAGTTCATACCCGACGTCTAGAGCGCCCTCAGGATCGCCGCGTCGCCTTGGCCGCCACCTCCGCAGAGCGCCACCGCCGCCACACCGCCGCCGCGCCGGCGCAGTTCCCCCAGCGCCGTCAAGGCCAAACGGGTCCCCGACATGCCGATGGGGTGTCCCAGGGCGATGGCGCCCCCGTTGACGTTGAGCCGATCCTCTTCCACTCCCAAGGCGTCGAGCGACGCCAGCGCTACGGCGGCGAACGCCTCGTTGATCTCGACGATGTCGAGGTGGCTCACCCGAACATCGGCCTTGAGGGCCGCCTGGAAGATCGCGTTCGACGGCTGCAGCAGAAGCGAGGTGTCGGGTCCGGCGACCTGGCCGTATCCGACGAGTTCGCCCAATGGCTCCAGCCCGAGTGCCGCGGCGCGCTCAGCCGACATCACCAGCACCGCGGCCGCGCCGTCGGAGATCTGCGAGGCGTTGCCCGCCGTGATGGTGCCGTCCACTTCGAAAGCGCCGCGCAGTTGGGCCAGCGATTCGGTCGTGGTGTCGCGTCGGATGCCTTCGTCCACGGCGACGCGTCGGTCCTCACCCTTGCGCTGGGGCACGCTGACGGCGGCAATCTCGTCATCGAAGTGGCCCGCTGCCGTTGCGGCGGCCGCCAGGAAGTGCGATCGTGCCGCGAACTCGTCTTGGCGGGCACGAGAGATGCGCCGAGAATTGTGACGTTCGGTGGCCAAACCCATGGCGCAGTGGTCGAAGGCGCAGGTGAGTCCATCGTGCATCATTGAGTCCACGACTGCATGGTCGCCCGCGCGGTAGCCAGCCCGCGCGCCTGGTAACAAGTAGGGCGCGTTCGTCATGGACTCCATTCCACCGGCGACGACGATCTCGGCTTCGCCCGAGCGCACCATCAGGTCCGCCAAGTAGATGGTGTTGAGTCCGGAGAGGCAGACCTTGTTGATGGTGGTGGCCGGCACACTCATGGGGATCCCGCCAGCCACGGCGGCCTGGCGGGCAGTGATCTGACCCTGGCCCGCCTGCAGCACCTGGCCCATCAGCACTGCGTCCACGCTCGTTGGATCGACGCCGGTCCGCGCCAGAAGTGCGGCGATGGCGACGCCACCGAGTTCGCTGGCGCGCAGGGGCGCTAGAGCACCGGCCAATTTTCCGATGGGAGTGCGGAGTCCGGCGACAATCACGCTGCGGGTCATTATCTCTCCTTCGAGTCGTTCTGAGCCTGACGATAGACGCTCTGGCGAAACGAGGAGCAGAGGAGCCCAGCGGCCAGGCACACGAGGTCGAGGGCCGAGACTGACGTCGGGACCCGGCGCACCACGGAGTTCGCTCCCACAGTCGCTGTCGGGAGCAATGCCGTGGCGATGCCGCGACCCGGCACCGTCGCCAGACCCTGGCCCGTGGGTGAAGAAGCAGACCAGATTCGCACGTGCGACATCCGACCTTGCTACGAAAGTCCCTGGAGGCGAGTCGAAGGCAGTGAGTAGCCTCGCCTTGAGGAGGAACAATGGAATCTCTACTCACCGATATTGACCACGTGGCCATCGCCGTGCACGACATCGACGCCGCGATTGCCTGGTACGCGGACACCCTGGGGGCGCAGGTGGTGCATCGTGAGGATGTGGTCAGCGATGGCATTTGCGAGGCGCTCATCAAGGTGGGCGATTCCTACATCCAGCTATTGACTCCCACCCGTGAGGACTCAACCGTGGCGGCGTTCCTCGAACGCCGAGGTGAGGGGTTGCATCATGTGGCGTATCGCGTCGTGGACTGCGCCGCCGCGCTCGAGGCGGTCAAGGCCACTGGCGCGCGGGTTATTGACGAGGTCCCGCGACCTGGTTCGCGCTCCACGACGATTGCTTTCGTGCATCCCAAGACCAGTTTTGGGACGCTGATCGAATTGGTCGAGGAATCGACGCTCTCCCACTAGCAAAAGGAAGAACACCATGACTGAAGTCCTAGGGGACCGAAGAACCGCGCAGCGGACCACGCGAGTGAAGAGACCTCGGTAGCCTTGACGACTATGGAGAATTCAATGGCGCAACGATTGTCCGAGCTCGAGGCTCGCAAGGCCGAGGCACGAGTCGCCGGTGGCGAACGCGCCATTGAACGCCATAAGGCCAAGGGCAGCATGACCGCGCGTGAGCGTGTCGAATATCTACTCGATGAGGGCACCTTCCAAGAACTTGACATGTTGGCGCGCCATCACGCGTCGGGCGTGGGACTCGACGGTTCGCGACCCTTCACCGATGGTGTGGTCACTGGGTACGGACAGATTGACGGTCGCCAGGTGTGCGTCTACTCACAAGACTTCACGGTCTTCGGCGGCGCTCTCGGTGAGACACACGGTGAGAAGATCCACAAGGTTATGGATCTGGCGACCTCAATGGGCCTGCCGATTATTGGACTCAACGACGGAGCTGGGGCGCGCATACAAGAAGGTGTCGCGGGGCTCAATGCCTACGGTGGCATCTTCTTTCGCAACGTACGGGCCTCGGGCGTCGTTCCGCAGATCTCGGTGATCCTGGGGCCGTGCGCCGGGGGCGCCGTCTACTCCCCGGCCATCACCGACTTCATCATCATGGTGAAGGACACGAGCCATATGTTCATCACCGGTCCCGACGTCGTCAAGGCGGTCACCGGCGAGAACGTGACCTTGGAGGAGCTGGGAGGTGCGATGACTCACGCCAGCAAGTCGGGCGTCGCGGGATTCGTCTTTCCCGACGAGAAGACTGCCCTCGACGAAGTGCGCTACCTGCTGTCCTTCCTGCCGTCGAACAATCGCGAAGAGCCGCCGCGCATCATGTCCGACGACCCCGCGGACCGCTTGTGCACCGAGTTACGCGACATCATGCCAGCGTCGTCCAATCAGCCCTACGACATGAAGAAGGTCATCACCTCGGTCGTGGACGACGGCGAATTCACCGAGGTCCACGCCGCCTTCGCCGCGCAGATCACCTGCGGCTTCGCGCGTATCGACGGGTTCAGCGTGGGCATCGTCGCCAATCAACCCCAGGTGTTGGCCGGTGTGCTCGACATCGACTCGAGTGAGAAGGCCGCGCGTTTCGTTCGTACCTGTGACGCCTTCAACATCCCCCTCGTGACCTTCGTCGATGTACCAGGCTTCTTGCCGGGCGTGAGCGAAGAGTACGACGGCATCATTCGTCGCGGGGCCAAGTTGCTCTACGCCTTCTGCGAGGCGACGGTACCGCGCGTCTCGGTGATCACGCGCAAGGCCTACGGCGGAGCGTACGTGGTCATGAACTCCAAGGGAATCGGAGCCGACTTCGCGTTCGCCTGGCCCTCCGCCGAGTTAGCCGTCATGGGGTCGGCCGGGGCCGTGGAGATCGTGCACCGTCGCGAACTCGCCGCCGCCGAGGACCCTGACGCGACCCGTCGACAGTTGGTGGCGGAATACGAGGAGCAGTTCTCCTCACCGTTCATTGCGGCCGAGCGCGGCTTCATTGACGACGTGATCGACCCGGCCGAGACGCGAGCGGTCATCGCGCGGTCGTTGAACGTGCTGCGCTCCAAGCGCGAGGACCTGCCCCAACGCAAGCACGGGAACATTCCCCTGTGAGCGAACTCTCGCGGTCGAGGCCGCTGTCCGAGGAAGAGATGGCCGCGGCCGTCATCGCCATCGAACTGTTGATGTCCCCTCGTCGGGTGCTCGACGACACCCCCGACGTCACACCTGCGTGGCGCTTCTCGGGTCGTTGGTTCGGGACCCCCCAGCGTTTCGATTGATCTGAGTTTCACTCTGGAATACTCGAGGGCGTGCTGAACATCGTCTTCGCCGGTTCCTTGGATGCCTTCGAGGTCGCCGTGATGGCTGCGGGGCTCACCCCCGCGATGACGGTGTGCGTGGTGGCCACGGCGGCGGCGTTTCGTGGTCCCGACGAGGCGATTGCTCAGATTCAAGTACTCCTCGCTCCGAGTGGGGTCGAGGTGAGTGCCGTGTCGGCGATTAACCGCGCGGGTGCGGACGACCCCGGGGTCGTGGCGTCCGTGAAAATGGCCGACCTCGTGGTCGTGGCCGACGGCGCGACGCTGCACGCACGAAGCGTGTGGCGCCATTCAGCGCTCGGCGACGCGCTCGGCGAGGCCGCGCTGATCTGTGTGGGCTCGACGGGTTCAGTGCTGGGCGAGACGATGATCGACCCGCGCGGCGGTGCGCCCACCACCGGCCTCGGGTTCTTCGAAGACGTCGTCGTGAGCGTGCCGGTCAGTGCGGAGCAGTCCCAGCGTTCTCGTCAACTACTCGGTGACCAACTGTTGGTCGAGTTAGGTCCTCGCTCGGTGGTGGCCTATGACGGTCGGTGGCGGGTCGTGGCGGACGACGACATAGTGGTCACCCGCGGCGGTGAGCCAGCGAACTTGTCGGACTGATCGTCGTCGACGGCGCGTCTAGGACTCGGTGATGGTGAGCGACTGAATGGTCACTTCTTCTCGCGGCTTGCCCGATGGCGAACCGACGGCGTCGATGGAGTTCACCACGTCGAGTCCCTTGACTGCCTTGCCGAACAGGGCGTAGAGGGGGGGCAAGCGCATACCGTCGGGGCCTGAGATGATGAAGAATTGTGAGCCGTTGGTGTGAGGTCCGGCGTTGGCCATGGCGAGCGATCCGAGCTCGTAGCGGCCAGGCTTGGGCAGTTCGTCGTTGAATCGGTAACCCGGACCGCCCGCACCGGTTCCGGTGGGGTCGCCACCCTGGAGGACGAAGCCCGGAATGATCCGGTGCAGCACGATGCCGTCGTAGTAGTGCCAACGCGCCAGGTACACGAAACTGTTGACCGTCTCGGGCGCGCCAGCGGCGTCGAGGAGGAACTCCATCGTGCCGTGCGATGTGACCATGGTGGCGGTGTAGGTCTTCGTGGTGTCGATGATCATCGGCGGCGCAGCGTCGAACTTCTGACGCTGTGGGCTCGAACCATCGGGGTTAGGGATCAGGTCACTCATGGGTTCCTCTTCTGTGTTGGGGGTGGGGATGCTGGCGTTCGCCGTTAGCCGATCTTGAGCAAGTCGACGATGAAGACCAAGGTGTCATTCGCCGGGATGCCTTGTCCGCCCTTGCCATACGCCAAGGAGGGGGGAATGATCAGTTCGCGGCGGCCGCCTACTTTCATGCCGGGCAGTCCCTTGAGCCATCCCACGATCAAGCCGCCGGTCTTGAAGGGCGTCGAGAATGCTCCGGACGTCCATGACGACTGCAGGATCTTGTGAGTCGCGTAGTCGCCAAGCACGTATTGAGCAGTGATGCTGTCGCCGAGCTTCAGTGTCGCGCCGGTCCCCTTAATGAGGTCTGCCGCTTCCAACACCTTGGGTGGGGACGTGGTCGGGATAACCATCGTGGGAGCCTTGCCGAACTTCCCCACGGGTGACGCGCACGCAATGCTCGGGAATCCCGGCACTGCGGAGGGTGTGGTCTCGCACGTGCTCGAGACGGTGCCGATGGTTGTGGTGGTGGTCGAACTGGTCGGGATGGTCACCGTAGCCGGCGTGGACTTCGAGAAGAAGAGGGCGGCTGATCCGATGACCACGATGGCGACGATCAAGACGATGACGCCGCGACGTAAGTTCTGACGGCGCTTGTTCTGTCGCTGTTGTGCCTCCATCTTCTGGCGGCGGGCTTCTTTTTGACGTTGACGTTTGGTGGTAGCCATTCGTTTGACATTACTAGGGCGTTCGAGAGGCCTCCGACGGCTCAACTAAAGTTGGACACCATGGCGCTGATCGTCCAAAAGTATGGTGGAACCTCGGTGGGCGACGCGGACCGAATCCGCGCAGTTGCCGACCACGTCGCGCGCACTCGCGCAGGTGGCAACGATGTCGTCGTGGTGGTCTCGGCCATGGGTAAGTTCACTGATGACCTAATTCACCTTGCTGATCAGGTATCACCCACACGGCCGCCCCGCGAACTCGACATGCTGTTGACCGCAGGGGAGCGAATCTCCATGGCGCTGGTGTCCATGGCCCTGTCGGACTGCGGCGTCGAATCGGCGTCGTTTACTGGCTCGCAGGCCGGCATCATCACTGACACCGATCACACCAAGGCCAAGATTCTTGAGATGCGTCCTGACCGGATTCGAGAGGCTCTTGACAGCGGACTCGTTCCGGTCGTCGCGGGATTCCAAGGTGTCTCGACCGAGCGTGACATCACGACCCTGGGTCGCGGCGGTTCCGACGTCACGGCGGTCGCCCTGGCAGCGGCACTTCACGCCGACGTCTGTGAGATTTATACCGACGTGACCGGCGTCTTTTCGGCCGACCCCCGGGTCGTGCCCAAGGCGCGGCGCTTAGCCAAAGTCTCGTTCGACGAGATGATGGAAATGGCCGCCACCGGTGGACGCGTTTTGATGTTGCGCTCGGTGGAGTTTGCGCGTCGCCACGGTGTGCCGTTGCACGTTCGTTCGAGTTTCACTTGGGAACCCGGGACCTGGATTGTGGAGGAGGACCCCACTATGGAAGAAGCCATTGTTTCAGCCATCACCGACGACACGTCGGAAGCGAAGCTCACGGTCGACGGCGTGCCGGACCGACCGGGGGTCGCCGCGACGCTCTTTCGCAAACTCTCGGATAGGGGCATCAACGTTGACATGATCGTCCAGAACACCGGGACCAACGGCCAGACGGCCATCTCATTCACGGTCGCTCGCACTGACCTGGACGCCGCGCGCGCGGTGTGCGAAGAGGTGAAGGACGAGATCGGGGCCGCGCGGGTGACGTCGGACGAGAAGATCGGCCGCGTGTCCATTATCGGTGCTGGGATGAAATCGAGCCCCGGTGTCACGGCGCTGATGTTCGAGACCCTGTCGACGAACGGCATCAATATCGAGATGATCTCCACCAGTTCGATTCGAATCTCGTGCGTCGTCGAAGCCGACAAGGTCGCTGACGCGGTGCGCGCGCTGCACACCGCTTTTGGTCTCGACGCCGCCTAGCCCTAGACTTTGGGTCATGCGAATTGCGATTATCGGAGCCACGGGCCAAGTCGGCACCGTGATGCGGGCCATCCTGCTGGAACGTCAGTTTCCGGCTGACGACGTACGTTTCTTCGGTTCGGCCCGTTCGGCCGGTTCGACCCTCGAATGGGACGGCCGACAAATCACCGTCGAAGACGCCAACACGGCTGATTTCTCGGGCATCGACATCGCCCTGATGTCCTCGGGCGCCACCTCATCAAAGTTGATCGCCCCGGTGGTGGCCGCCGCCGGCGCCATCGTCGTCGACAATTCCTCGGCCTGGCGCATGGACCCCGACGTTCCACTCGTGGTGTCTGAGGTCAATGCTCACGCGCTCGCCCATATTCCAAAGGGCATCGTGGCCAATCCCAATTGCACCACGATGGCCGCGATGCCGGTCCTCAAACCTTTGCACCTGGCGGCGGGCCTTCGCTCGCTCGTCGTTTCGACGTACCAAGCGGTGAGTGGCGCCGGTCGTGACGGGGTCGACGAATTGGCTCTGCAGCTCGAGGCGAGTGCGCGCGGCGACGTGCGTCAGCTCACCTTCAACGGCAATTACTTTCCCGTGGAGAAGGGCAACAAGTTCCCGCTGTCGATCGCCCATAACGTGGTGCCACTCGCTGGTTCGATTGTCGATGACGGCTCCCTCGAGACGGGCGAGGAGCAGAAACTGCGCGATGAGAGTCGCAAGATTCTCGAGATCGCCAACCTCTTGGTCGACGCCACGTGCGTGCGCGTGCCAGTGTTCACGGGGCACTCCCTGTCGATCACGGCGGGTTTCGAACACGCGATCTCGCCCGAAGAGGCGACGGACCTGTTGAAGAACGCCGCGGGAGTGGTCCTTGAAGAGATCCCCAACCCGCGCCAGGCTGCCGGTCAGGACCCTAGTTACGTGGGACGCATTCGCCGGGCGTACACCCTGGACAACGGCCTGTCGCTGTTCTTGAGCAACGACAACCTCCGCAAGGGAGCCGCCCTTAACGCGGTGCAGATCGCCGAGTTATTGGCGGCTCGTTAATCAGCGCCGTCGCGACCAATCTGGCGGCGTGCCAGGTTGACGCAGTGGTCGCCGAATCGTTCGTAGAAGCGTGCCAGTAGGGCCAGTTCTACCGCCACTGGGACCGACATGGAGCCCGAGGTCAACTCCGCGGTCAAGGCGACGTGCAAGTCGTCGAGTTCGTCATCGATGTCCTCGATCGCTCCCGCCGCTTCGAGTTTGCCGTCAATGATGACGTCGGTGGCTTCGCGCCAGATAGTGGAGGCGACTTCTCCCATTCGTTCGACGAGGCCGCGACTCCGTGGCGACATCTCTGCTCCCATACCGCGCGCGGCGCGGCGCGCGATGTGCTCGGCGAGGTCGCCGTTACGTTCCACCTCGGGCAGCACACGCAAGAGTGTCAGCAGCGTGCCGCGGGCGTCGCTCGAGAGGACGGGACCGTCCACCAGTAGTGACTCCACCTGAGCCACCAGCTCGTTGACCATGTTGTCGATGAGAGCGTCTTGTTCGACCACGTGCTTGGCGAGTTCGCGATCGCCCGAGAGCAGTGCGTGGGTCGCCTCGGCGATTGATTCGCCCACCAGAGCGAAGGTGTGCACAATCCTCTGCAGCATTTCGGGGGTGATTGGTGAGTCGTCGGGTTCGGGCACCTGGGGAGATCTCGTCGAGCCAAAGAGCCGGTACATGATGAGAGGATACTCGGGTGTGACAATCGCTCTCTAGGTTGAGGGAGTCAAAGGAGAATTGTGGTCATTGTCTGGATAGTCGTGGGGTTGGTGGTCGGGGCGTTAGCCGCGTGGGCCATCGCCAACAAGAAGACCCAGGAGTTGCGCTCGCAAGTGGGGGAGGCCGAGTCGCGATTCCAGGTCGCCGAGGCGTTGCGCCAGGCTGCCCTTGACTCTCTCGAGCGTGAGCGGGTCGAACACGTCGAGGCGGTGTCCAACATGGAGACGCTTTTCGAAGCCACCTCGAGCCGAGTGCTGGCCAGTTCGATGACCCAGTTCAACGAGACCCAGGAGCGCATCCTGCGCGAGCGTGATTCGAAGTTGAAGGACAGCCTCGGCCCGCTCGAGGAGCTTCTTGGTCAGTACAAGATCAGTCTCGAGAGTTTCGACAAGGACCATCGTCAGGCGCTCTTCGACGTCAAGAATCGCGCGGGCGAATTGTTGGTGGCCCAGCTCAAGACCCAAGAAGAGACCAACCGCCTCAATCAACTATTAGGCCGCAGTGCGGACCGGGGTCGCTGGGGCGAGGTGCAGTTGGCAAATGTAATGAAGGCGTCGGGGCTTCGCCCGACCATCGACTTCGATTTGCAGGTGACGCAGGCCGGGGAAGCCGGGCAGCGCCAACGGCCCGACTGCATCGTGAATCTCCCCAACAACTCGACCATCGTGATCGACGCGAAGTTCCCATTCGCGAACTTCGAGAAGGCGCTCTCGACGCAGGACCCGAGTGAGCGTCGCCTCTATGAAGAGAGGTCCGCGGCCGACTTGCGTGAGCACGTCAAGGCCTTGGCGACGAAGTCGTATTGGCAAGCGCAAGTGGTCTCGCCCGAGTTCACCGTCTGCTTCGTGCCGAGCGACGCGGCGCTGGCGGCCGCGTACGAGGCTGACGCTACGTTGCACGACTTTGCCACCGAGAAGCGAGTGCTGCTGGTTGGTCCCACCAACCTCCTGGCGCTGTTGTGGTCGGCCGCCGAGGTGCTTCAGCGACACGCCTTCGTGACGAACGCCCAGGAGATCATGAAGGCGGCCACTGAACTCTACGGCCGGATCCGCGTCGTGGCCGGACCGCTCGCGAAGTTGGGCAAGTCGCTCAATGATTCGGTCACCAGCTACAACGAGGCCATCGCCTCGGTGGAGTCACGACTGATTCCCATCGCGCGTCGAGTTCGCCAACTCGACGGAGCAACGGGGGCGAAGACGATTGACGAATTACCCGAGATCACCTCGAGCGCCAAGGCCCTGGACGCTCCCAAGTGGGGCGCCGATCTGGACGACCAGGATCTGGCGGTGGAGTCCGAAATCATCGAGCTCGACGGCTTCGACGAGGGTGACGACGAGGGGTAGTCGGGCGGGCTGAGTAAGTTCTTACGACGTGGCACGTACTCGAGCTCAACGTCGGCGCCAGTCGCTGCGTATCGTCGTCGCGATCGTCATCACGTTCGTACTGCTGGTCTTCGGCCGTGAAGTGTCGCGCTCGGCGCACCAGGAGAATTCGGCGCGCCTGAGCGAGAACCTGAGCTTCGCCTCCCTGGCCACCAACTTGCTAGGTCAGGAGAACTCCTTCGACACACGGTTGGCGACATTGCTCGGCTCTGGGAGCCAGCTCTCTCGCACGGCCTTCTCCGTGCAACTCTCAGAGTTGACCCAGGAACTCTCCTCGTGGCGCGCCGTAGCGGGACTCGTCAAGTCACCACTCCTGACCCCCGATCTCAACCTCACCCTGGCGGATGACACCATGACGCGTGTCGCGGACTACGACGAGGTGCTCGCCTACGTCGCGCAGGCGCTGAGTCTCAGCGGACCGGCTACGTCAGCGTCGGTCCCCACCCTCGGTGCCGCCCAGTTGTCGCTGGCCCAGACCGCAGCCACCTGGGGGGCGGACCGACACCTGCTCGCCAGCGCCCCAGGTCACGTGACTCTGATGGCGCTCACCACCAACACCGCGACCCTCAACGTGCCCCAGGATGTGACGACGCTCGCAAGTGCACCGAGTCTGGCTGCGACGCGTGCCATCGTCATCTCCGCCATCCAAGTGCAGCCCGCGCCCTTTCCCGCTCCCGCACTCACGCTGGTGCTGGCCCCGACCACAGTGATGCAGGTCCAGGTCGCGGTCTCGAACCTACGTGAGATCGTCCAGCCGGTGTCGTTGAGCCTGGTGTTGACCGCGGCGTCGGGCTCGACACAGCAAGTCACAATGACCCAGACCCTGTCGCCGGGGACGTCGTTCGCCTTACCCAACCATTTGTTTAGCGTCTTCGAGGGGGAAAAGGCCACCTTGACGGTGACCCTCAACGGTGTGCCCGCGGCCAGCGACCTGACGCACCAGCGGACCTATTCGGTGAGCGTTTCACCCTCGGGACTGGGGTAACGAACAAAGTTCAATCGGGGTTACTGGCTAGTTAGCATACGATGGGGGAGCCCCCCGAGTGTGAAAAGAGGAATCGTGTCCGAGTCCATTACCGTGACCAACAACCTGACCGGCGAGACGCGAGAGATTCCCATTGTCAACGGTGGTGTCGCCGCGTCAGAGTTCTCCAAGGTGGTCCCCGGCGTGTGGTTCTACGATCCGGGTTTCATGTCGACGGCGGCGGCGGAGTCAGCGATCACCTATCTGGACGGCGACGCGGGCATATTGCGATATCGCGGCTACCCGATTGAGCAGTTAGCGGAGAAGTCGACCTTCGTCGAGGTCGCCTACCTGCTGGTGAACGGCGAGTTGCCCAACGCTGCGCAGTTGGACGTTTGGGCGACCGACATCAAGTACCACACGTACATCCACGAGAACATGCGCAAGCGCTTCCTCGAGGGTTTCCACTACGACGCGCACCCGATGGGTATGTTGATTTCCTCCATCGCGGCGCTCTCGACCTTCTACAAGGAGTCCAAGTCCCTCGGCGACAAGGAAATCCTGTACAAGCAGGTCGTCCGCTTGATCGCCAAGATGCCGACGCTGGCCGCCGCCGC